>Ga0316218_1000740_pt1 | contig 41665 bp, 50 predicted proteins | sample TBH18003metaG_FD_203634 | JGI IMG/M metagenome (GOLD analysis project Ga0316218, IMG submission 203634) | Freshwater microbial communities from Trout Bog Lake, Wisconsin, USA - TBH18003 | ecosystem: Environmental > Aquatic > Freshwater > Lake > Hypolimnion/Profundal zone | place: USA: Wisconsin...
GTCAGGTAATACAGGCGGAAAAAATTGTGGTGTATGGTTTCCGAAACATTTTAGTAGGCATTAATTAATATTATAATATAGCGGATTGCAGCCAAAATAGGCAGCGTTAAAAATAAAGTTATGGAAAATAAAAGTGAATTAATATATACAAATGATGGTAAATATTTGACACTACCCAAAGAAGGTAATGCAAGTTTATTATTCTTAGAATGGTTAGCTTATGAAAATTTTTCACCCAGCCCAATAATTGAAATATTAGATGGTAATTTAAAGGATAAAGATGTTGTGATAAGGGAAAATGTAATAAGTGTAAAATTTGAAGATTCTAACCACATTTATTCACGTTGTAACAGATACATAACCGATAATCTATAAAAGTATTAAACCACAATAGTAAAATGATAGACAACTATAAAATAGATAATACAAAGGTATTCATATACGATACTTTACAGGAACTAAAAGAAGTAGCAGCGAAGCGAAATATAAGTTTAAACAGTATTTAAAAACGATTAAAGGTTATGAACACAAATGAGATATTAGCAGCATTATGCCTGCCAAAAAATAAATATACACAAACACATTGTTCCCGATTAATTGAAGTTTATAAATTCCTGAAAGGTATTAAAGCGGATATTATAAGCAGCGAAGTTTCAGGAGTAGAAAAGTTTCTATTTGCACACGTTACCGAAAAAAAGTATTCAAATGTTACTCGACAAATGGAAAATAATGTAATCCATGAAGGTAGCGAAATGAAAGCAAATAAGATAACGGTAAAAACTTCATACGGTTGCTATTTCTTTGCCGTTCCCGTTGGCAATGCTTTTTACTTTGCAGTTTGCGAATTATTGGGGATTGAATACCAAAAGGCAGCAAGCGAAGAAAAGCAAGCAATAAAAGTAATAGAGATTGAAAGCAGCGAAATATTTGCTACCATTAAGAAAGCAGCAAAGTTTGTTAGTAAGGGCGAACTTCGCCCTGCTATACAATGTGTACTTTTAAACTTTGAAAATAGTGCCTTAGAAGTATCAGCAACAAACGCCCATTATTTATATATGTCTAAGCTATATAAAGCTAATACAGGCAATGAAAATGTAAAGCTATTACTTAGTATTGAAAGCGTTAAGAAGTTGTCAGGATTAAAGGATAATAACCAAATAACCACAATTAAAGTATATTCAGATAGCGAAGGCAGCGTTAATGGTGTCCCTGTTACTTTTGAAACGTTACGTTATCCCGATTATAAATGTGTTATTCCTGAATACAGCGAAAGTATGACTTTTGATAGGGTTAAACTTATTGCAACCGTTAAGCAGGTACAAACAATGGCTAATAAAAGTTGTAAGCAGGTTAAATTCCATTTAAACGGAAATATTGCCTTATCATCTCAGGACGTTTGCTTTTCATTTGGCAGCGATGCAACCATTCCGTATATTTCAAAAACATTTCCCGATATGGATACGGCATTTAACGCAAAGTTTCTAAATGATGTTTTAGGTATCTTCAAAAGTAAGGAATTGAAAATGTATAGTAACGGCATAGGTAGCAAATGCTCTATATTTTCGGATGGTAACGAAAAAGTATTATTAATGCCATTAAGTTTAGATAACGATTAAAAAAGTAAAACCATGTCAGATACATTAAGAATAACCAGCGAAGGAAAGAACGTAAATATTGATACAGGAAACACTATGTTTTCATTTTTAAATTCAACGTTTGAGAGGATAAACGATTCAGATGCAAATGCCTCTTATATCATCAGAAACAGCGAAATGAGAATTATATGTGTACTTACAACTACATTAGATACTATTGAAAATATTAAGTAAATGGTGGGTTGTTGCCAAAACAGCGAACTACCAAAATAATAAAAATATGAATACTTACAGCAAATATGTACCAAATGTTTTTTTAGCTAAATGCAGCGAAAAACACGAAAGAGGCGAAATAATAGAAGTTACTACCAAATACGGTAAAGATAACGAAAGCGAAGTTTTTAACCTGATATATGAAAAAGATGGCTTTTATTATTATTCTATAATCAGGGCTGATGGGTTTAATATTCAGGAGAGAGCGAAAGCCAAAGCAGAACGATTACAGGGGTGGGCAGCGAGTGCAGAAAATAAGAGCAACCAATATTATGAAGCATCCCAAGAAGGTAAAGACTTTTTAAGTTTAGGAGAACCAATAAAAGTAGGGCATCACAGCGAAAGAGGACACAGGGCATTAATAGACCGTAACTGGAATAGAATGGGTAAATGTGTTGAAATGTCCAAAAAAGCTGAACAGCACGAAAGTAAAGCGGAATACTGGCTAAGAAAAGCTAACGACATAAATTTATCAATGCCTGAAAGTATAGAATTTTACGAATATAAATTAGAGGAGGCAAAAGAACGACATGAAGGACTAAAGTCAGGAAAGTATGAAAGAAGTCATTCCTTTTCTTTAACCTATGCAAAAAAAGACGTAAACGAATGCGAAAAGAATTTAGCATTAGCTAAAAAACTTTGGATCGAATAGGCAACAAACCGCCCATTTAAAAAGCAACTTACAGCGAAGCATAAAACAACATTTAACGAATAGGTAACATATTAAGATATTAATTTGTACAATAATTAAAATAAACATTATGAAAAAAGAATTTGAAACACAATTTATTAAAGACAACTGTGGTTGTTATAGTCTTGAAAAATTAAAAATAATTTATGAAGAAAATAATAAAACTTGTTTTAATGACGCAAATTGTTTAATTTCTTACAAAGACATTATTGAAAGTAATATTCCTTTAAAGGATAAATATTGGTTTTTCTGTAAAAAGGTATTTTCGTTTAAAGAAAACCAATTAATTGCTATTTCTGTAGCTGAAATTGTTCTTTCTATCTACGAAAATAAATATCAAAATAATAAAGCTCCAAGAAAAGCGATTGAAGCAGCTAAATCTTATTTGAAAGGAGAAATTTCTTTGAATGAATTGATAACAGCAAAAAGGGATGCTTCTTATGCTGCTGATGCTGCTGATGCTGCTGATGCTGCTGCTTATGCTGCTGCTACTGCTTATGCTGCTGCTGATGCTGCTGCTGCTGATGATGCTGCTGCTGCTGATGCTGCTGCTTCTGCTGCTGCTGATGCTGCTGATGCTGCTGCTGCTTATGCTGCTGCTGCTGCTTATGCTGCTGCTGATGCTGCTTATGAATCTCTTTTATTACAAAATTTAAAATCTTTTTATAGAAAATATGATTTTACAGAAGAAATGACATCAGGTAATTGGATAGCAGTAAAATTAAATTCAGACGGGTTTGCTATAAAAGATAAAGTATTGCAGGAACGAGGATACAGCGATAAAATTGCACAACATATTTATAACGAAGCGGATGCTAAGTTAATGGCAGCAGCACCCGACCTACTAACCGCCCTACAAACATTATTAGATTTTTGGGTACTGCCTGATGGTGATATTTCAGCGCAAGAATTAAAGGTTAAAGTAGCTCATAAATGCCCAGAGATACAACTATATTGCGAAGCAGCAAGGGAAGCAATCGACAAAACAACAAAACAATAAATAAAATTATGCCAAAAGCTAAAAACAAATCAGGAGATTACTCGATAGCCGCTAAAGTAGTCAGCGAATTATCAGTAAATAAAAATAAGTCTTTGAAAGTTAGCAACATTCCGCTATTTAGAAATTATTTATCCTATATAAATAAAGGCAGCGAAAAGAAGTTTACCACTACCGTATTAAAAGGACAGGAGTATAATATTTTAGTAACAAGAATCAATTAACTACTAATCGCTAAAATATAGTTAATTATACTCATTACTTTTATATACATAATAATTATCATGTAATTTCGGCGATTAACAGGCAAAAACAGAGTAAAAAATGATAATAGAACGTTATTACAATTTAACCCATCGTGAAAGAGGTGAGATAATATGCAAGTTAGTTATAGCCTTAGAAAGCAGCGATTTGTTTTATGATAAATTGTTGGATATAATTAGCGAAGCAGAAGAAAATGGGGTGTATGAGAAGCGAAATGTAGGCGATTTGTCGAATGATGATTTTGGCAACATTCCGCCCCTTCCTGAATCATCAAACAGCGAAGAAACAATCGTAACACAATCGTAACACTATTTTTGCAAAAACACATTAATACATTAATTATGAACGAAAAAATACAATCATCCATTAAGTTACTTAACGATATGGAATCCCTTATAGGATTAATGGAATCTGAGATAAGGGATTTAAGGTATATGGTTTATCGTTATCAGCTAATGTATGGGGAACAAGTAAAGGGGGGAAATGTTGAATTAAGCGAAGATATTAGCTTTACTATCCACCCTAATGAATACAACGAAAACGCCACAGTAACCCAAACTGACTTATCATTTACTAACTACAAAAGAATAAAAGAATATTTATCTAAAATTAAATAATTAATTATGGAACAAACATTAAGACAGAAAGCAATTGCTTGGTGGAATAGTTTACCAAATAGAGATAAATTCATGGATGATTACTTTATTGAAAGAGAAGAATCGTCATTGACAGGTAGAGAAATACAATCTATCTACGAAGCAGAACACCCAATAAACAGCGAAGTTAAGAACTATGTAGGGGTAAGTTTTAAACACAAGGATAAAAATGATATTTACACTGTTTTTGATGTAGAAGATGATACTGTTTTTTATTTCAATAAATATAGTGAAAAATCATTTCGTAAATTATCTGATTTTGAAAGGTGTTTAGCAAAAGGCGAATGGGTAATAGTAACTGAAAGCGAAGTACTACCTGAAAGACCATTTGTAGGATTAATGCCTTGTAAAGATTTAGCTTCTGCTATTCACCAACATTGTTTTGATTATAAAAATATGGAAACAGTTGTTGATGGAGAAACAATCGACCATAGAATATGGGATTGTTATAATACATTATTTTATGTTATAAAAAAATGGGTAGAAGCTGATGAGAAAGATTTTATAGATTATGTTAAAAAATCAAAGCCTTGTTTAGTTGGTAGAGAATGTGAATGGACAGACACAGTACTACCTGTACATCTTTATAAAATTGGTGATAAAGCGTTTTTAAAAAGTAATCCATTAGATATACAATTGGGGGAATATATTTCATTAGGTTTTAAAACAATATTAGAAGTAAAAGATACCTCTGAAATTAAAGGAACGTCAGGGCAATGGGTTAAGATAGCAGAATATAACGATTGGCTCGATTCGTCTTATTTTTTACCCATAAGAAAATCTATTGACGAAAGTGGCGATATGTTGCCGAAAGACAAACGCATACGGGTTATCTAATTTTAAAAAACTAATTAATTGGTAAATTTATGATTACTAACGAAGAAATAGGGTACGGTATAATATTCATAGGGGCGGGTATTTGGTACATTATAGACCAATTAAGGACACATAAGGCTATTCGCTACCTTTCTATTGCAGAAGAAAAAGAAAGGCTTTATGTGGCTATTGCAAGGGATATAAATGTAGATACAGAAGTAGGAAGAGCAATATATGTAGATGCTATAACAACAGACTTTAGTAATACAGATGATGTTATAGAATTTATTAAAAGGGTTAAGGCGGATTGTAGGGATAATCCACTATCGCTAAAACGTATTTTAGGTGATGACTTATTTGATTATTTTAAAACAGTAAAGATATGAGTACCTACATTCCGACCTTAGATGAAGTATTTAAACTATGTTGTGAGTATTTTAATACTGATTATCACATAGCGATTAGTAGGGGTAGATTAAAAGAGAATGTCAAGGTAAGGCAATATTTCGCTTATATCTCATTAACTCATTATGGCTATTCAAATAATGAAATATCTAAATACTTAAATAAGCTACATTCTACCGTATCACAAGGGATAAAAAAGTATCATTTCTTTTACGATAATTATGCGGATTGTAAGAAAATAGTTGACGAGTTAAAACAATTATCCAATGAAAGGTTCGATAGAGATATACTACGGGATTGAAGTAGTAAGGGTTTATTCCTTCAAAGATAATACACAAAGAAAGTCATTATTAGAAAGGGCTTTTAAGGAAATAAATATACTACCAAAAGGACTAAAATACATTGACATAAAATACGATGAACCAATTGATTGCAGAAAGAAAAAAGAATATCCTATTCAGCAACTAAATGAAAAAGGTGAGGTTATAGAATACTTTTCAAACATGAAAGAAGCAAAACAAAAAACAGGCATATCCTATCATTCGATATTTCAATCTATTTCAAGAGGTTATTTGTACAATAAAAAATACTATTTTAAAAAGATATAAGTATGACATTAATTGAGAGTTTAAGGGTAGGATTAGCTTACACTTTTTACAAAGTAAATATCTATGAAACGCACCAATGGGAACACGAACAAGTCTTATATAAGTTTGAGTTTATTCCCCGAAAGGTAAATTTGCTACTATTCGCCATTGTATGCAGCCCCTTTCATGTATTGTTGTTTGGTGTTATTAGCTTATTTAAGACTAAGATATGGAAGGTTGAGAGGTTATCTACTTACTTTGTAATCATTCCCAAAGGGCGGAATGTTGCTAAATTAGAAATGTATAAAAAATATTAAACTATGTTCACAATATTAGAAAACAAACACACCGAAGAAACAAGAGAGTATATAGTAATAAACGAATTTTCGGAAGATATAAATTACTATGAGAGTGTTGGCTACATTCCGCTAAGGACTTGTAAAAAATCAGAAGTAGATTATTTCCTCGAAACTTATTTTGAAACTCTACAATTAAACGAAGAAGAGCAAACAATACTTTATTTGTAAAACTTACCAAATGCGTAAACACAAATCCGAATACGATAACAGCATTCCGCACATTGTCTATGATTGTTCAATTGAAAATTTAGCGGAAAGAAGGGAAAAGGCGATACCGATAGAATCCACTTTTAGAGTATCGCAATTTATCGGTTGCTCCCCTGCTACTGTGGTACGAAACGCAAAACCTCTTGGAAGGAAAATAAAAGGCATTAATGGAAAACTATATGCTGTAAGGGTATTAACGCAACAAACCCCCGAAATAAGAGTAAATCAGGGGTCACACAAAAACTAAAACACAAAACTGTTTATTTAAAAAAGGCTTGTTAGCCTCGCTATTTGTCCATGTTGTTTATTATGAATAAATCCTTCTACTGCTTTTGGTGCGTGTTGATAGCCATTCCTTGAATGCCAGCTATCCGTACCACTTGGACTTCTTAATGCTTCTACACACACACTCATGTAGTCTTTACTTTTCTTATGGTGGATATGATGTACATAAAAGTATCTATGTTTACAGTTAACCCAATCAGGGCTTTCGTGAGCCATTAATAAAGCTAAGTCTGTTTCTTTTGCGCCATCCCCATGACTTGTTCCTATTAAATTGTTATGGTATATAAAATATTTCCTATGTGCAATCGTAACATTAAATGTGCAATTGTCGCTATTTCTAAACCATGCCTCTATCGTTTGCGCTAACATGAAACCACTTACATAGTCATGATTTGAAGGGTCATATTGGATATGTACGGGTGCAACCGATAGTAACATTTCTATACATTCAACAAGTAAATTTTTAGCAATATTAAAAGCATCCCAAAACATTAATTCGCTATCTTGAAATGTTCCGCTTGTAGTCATACTTTTTGCATTATCTATATGCAATATATCATTACCAATAACCAAAAGTATTTTATCTATCTTAAACCCATTAGCTTTCTGTAATATATCTAATACCCCTGATTTAACCCTATCAATAGCTATTTTATGATTGTATTCATCCCCTGTTTCAAACGCTTTACATAGCTTACCTATGTGTATATCAGCAGGGTCTATTACTAATAAATGACCATCTTTAATTTCAGGATACTCTATTTTGGGATATTTAGGTGAATACGCTTGCATATCAGCAATCATTTGTTCCTTTAATTCCCAAAGATTAACTTCTTTTCCTTTTACGAAAACACTAAAATTTTTACCCTTATACCAATAATGTTTTACATCTGATATAGGCAATCCCACTTCTTCACATTCTTTAGATAATGCGGGGCTATGTTGTTCTGTAATATAATTTTCCTTAGCCTTTCTAACACACCACCTTACATTTTCTACATTATCACCAAAAACCTCTCTATTGCATTTTACTAACTCCCTTGCTAATTCACTTGCACCAATATTACCATCGTACTTATCTAAGTACTCTTTTATAATTTCGGTCTTTGATTGTGGCATTATGTTTTGTGTTTTTAATGTGTAGTTTTTATGCGAATAAGGCGGTTGCTTGGTGGTACATACTCTCAAATTCTTGTTTTTCATCTGTATCACCTACTGCTTTTACATCGCCCTCAACCCATACCTTTTCATATTGGTCAACCCATTGGTCTATATTAGCTATTGTAGTGTGGTCAGTTTCGTAGTTTATTGTGCCACCTATATATAAACCTCTTTGTGTTATTTTATCAATTAAGAAATCCAAAAAGGTTTCATAAGAAGCAAAACAAAGAAAACCTCTCATTGTGTGTCTAAGGTTTTCTACTTGATAGGTAGTCGCTATAAAATAGTGGGATAATGTATCAGGAGACCATCTACCACTATCGCATTGAATACCACCGTAATTATTACAAATTCCCTTAGTTCCATTTCCACCTTCATTGCGAAAAACACAATATACAGCCCTTAATATCTCTTTATTAATCCCCTTCCCTTGTAAGTAATGGATAACATCACTCATTGGTACTTGTGTTGCTGCAAAAGGAACTTTTGGTAATTCGGGATAATAGTTTTTCACTTGTATTCCGTCAATCATTTCTACTGTCATATTATTTATTTTTTTACTAATAATTTATTATAAAATAAGTCAAAAGTCAGGTTTCTTAAAGCACCTATCAAAGCCACTAAAGCTAAAAATATCAATATAGTATCGTAGGTGAAAGGTATCATTAGGGCGGTTACTATCGCTAATATATTGCAACCTTCACGAATCACCTTGCCTATATGCCACGCATCACTTAACGCATCAAAGGTGTTAAATGTTATTCCAAATACTTTGAATGTTTTGTGTCCTTTTGTTGGGTCGTTATCTATGTATTTATTTGTCCAACTTATTGCGGGATTCCAAAATTGCGGATTGACTTTTCCGTTCCAAATGAAAGTACTCCAATGGTCTTTTATGGTGTCCATAAAGGCATCTAACGCCCCGCTTATACAATAGAAAATTACGGGAATTATTAAGTATATCATATTAAACTTTTTCTTCTGTTTTACGTTTTGCAAATCCCAAAAGCCATGCTAAAGGATTTACTTTCAAATAAGATTGAGCAATGCAATAAATACCTACAATCGCCCCACCGATAATTAAAAGCCATGTTATCCAATCACTTAATCCCATTTTTTTAGCAATATCTTTTTGCTTTACTTCTTTGACTAAATGAGTGGAATCAGACTTTTCAGTTGTCGAGGATTTCACGATAACTGAACTTGTATCTTTTTTTTGTTCGGTATTTTTAGACTTGTTTGTTTTGATTGATTTTATGGGAATGTTGGCTTCTATCTCATATCCACCGTTACTATCTTCTTGTATGTGTACGGTGTCTTTAATAGTAGGGCGGTTTGTTGCCGAATCCACTAAAAAGTCAATGCTTAATCCACTACTATCCACTACTTTATTATCTTCCTTTTTATCAGTCTTAACTACTGTCTTTACTGTACTATCTACTTTTACTACATTAGTGCTATCTGTTGAGGTTGTTAGAACGTGTTTTGATACATTACAGCCATATATAGATACAAATATACTTACTGCTATTATAGCTGCTAAATAAGTTAATCCTAAATGTATCCAATCTTTAGTTGGATTTATTTCGTGTTCGTGTTTTGTATGTTGCATAATTATTATTGTTGTGGTGTTGGCGGATTGTTTGTTAATGTAGGTGAATCATTTCCACCTTTCCAAATCTTCAATATTTCGGGTAAAGTAGCTACCCCCGATAAAATAAATATAGCCCCTAATGAAGCATAGAAAATAGGTAATATTAAATCCTTATAATGAGTTACCGAATAAACGATAGTATAGAAACAAGCAGCACCAAAACTAACTACTAACCACCGCTTTGATGATACCGTTCCATCACTATCAGAAATCATAGACTTAAAAGTAATACATATTGCTTCTAAAGCCTTAAATGGATATAATACAACTAATTTAATAGGTGTAATAATATTGTCTGTAAACCAACTCATAATTGTATATTTTAATTGTTTTGTACATAATCAGAAAGGTAATAAATATCTTCTTTTTTGCCGTATAAAAAGGTATGGCTTAATTTTGTCCTTGTAATTAAATTAGTATCACCATGTAAGCCTTTCTCTGCATTTACATAAGCTACTACCTTATCTAACTTGGTATCGAACTTTTGAAACTGCCACATTAACCCACCTAAAAGAATTGATATAATTACCAATAACCCTGAATTGATAGTTTCTTTTGATACATCTAAATTACTTACTGCCTTTCTAACCATGACTGATTTGTTTTATATTTAATAACCGATTGAATTAATGCAATGATTTGGCTGAATTGAATCCAAAGTGTTTGCAAGCCATAACCCCTTTTTAGTTAATTTGCCTGACTTTAAATTCTTACCGAGACCGCTGCTGATAGTTTCGTCCTCTTTGCCGAATATATCTGTACTATCTTTAGTAATTAGTAGCTTATTGAACAACTCTGAACAGACAATATTGCCTGTTTGGTCTTTCATAATAGCCATTGTGTACAATTTATTATCTATTGACCTTAATGCAGTTATTAATTGTTTTTTGTATATACACTTAAAAATACCATAAACAATACCAATAGTATAGAATATAGCCATCAATATAGTAGATAATACATAAAGCAATACTCCTAACCCTAATGGGGAAGATTTCTTAATCATGGCTTAATTATTTTTTTTGGTTTATCAGCTACAAATTGCGCCTTACCTAAGGCATCCATAATATACTTGGTAGATGTCTTACTATCTATTTGAGTTTGTATTATGTACACAATATTTTTAAATGTTGTTGTATCTATTTTAATTACTAAGGTATCTGAAGCTTTTGCAGATACAAGACTGACGCATAATATTACTGATAATGCTACTTTCTTCATTTTGTTATATTTTAAATTTTACTCAGAAAAATCTGATGCTGCACCATATTGTAATATCATTGGATTTACAAGTATTGGTTTATTATCAGCTATATATTGAAAGAAATTAAATTGACCACAATAAGGTATATTTTGAGGATAGTTTCCTGTACTATCTTTATACACAAACGCACCTGTTTGACTATTTACCATAACTGTATTATCTGCAATTGTCTTTTTTATCCTGTCTGGTATAATGTAGTCAATATATTTGCCATAGCTCCCTGAACTGTCTGAATAGTGGCGAATATTCCACATTAGAACAAGTGTTGCATTACTTGTACTGTAGCACATACTTATTAGTTGTGCGTCTCGTTTAATTACTGTGTTGCTAATAACTAAGTCTGGGATATTTAACACAATCTGCTTTGCATTGAAACTAGTGTCTAATTGTGCATCTGCAGTAAATGAAATTAAAACCAATAAACAAATAATTAACTTTTTCATGTGTATATATTTTAAAATTTTAATATGCTATCCATGCTGATCCATTGTAAAACACTGGAATCACCGTTGATCCACTACCTAAAACTGCAACTCCAAATGTTGGTGCTGCAGCATCTGTAACATAAGCAGTCATGCCTTGAGTTCCTGTTGGTAATGTTGAAACTGTGTATCCTTTTAATTGAGCTGTATTACCAAATATTGTTTTACCATTCAATGTGTTTTGCCCTGTGAATGTTTGTGTAGCAGCCAAAGAACCATAAGTGTCCCAAGCAGTTCCATTATAGAATTGCAGAGTATTGTTTCCAGAATTATATGCCATTAATCCTGTTGCTGGAACACTAATCAAGGATGATGGCGTATTCATCCTTGGAATAAGAATACCTTTACTTGTAGATGTTATGTTTAAGATTAAACCTTTCATATAATTATTATTTTAAGATTACCAATGAGCTTGCCAAGATGTGCCATCATAAGTGTACATCTTATGAGTTGTTCCATCATAATATGTATCTCCTTCTTCTGGACTACTAGGAGCTGATGAAAGAGGGATAAACTTAACTTGTCCTGACTGTTTTACTCTGAGTCTTTCAACTAAATTACCAGAACCATAAGAAGTATTTGGAACTGTAGATAAACTAATATACCCATTTGTAAAAGTTGTATTAGAATTGATAGAATACCCTCCTTGCAATAACAGGTTTCCAGATGTTGAATTTGCTTGATTAGAATTAGTACTATTACCACCTCTTATTATTATATCTCTTCCATTAGTACCACCTCCGAGTATAGTACTAGCTGTTGAAATATCCCAGTCGCTTGATTCTTGACCTCTTATTAATGTTGTTCCTATTACTGCGTTTATTGCATAACTATTTGAAGATTGACCAGAACTATATAATTGGTATCTTGAAACATTAGTGTTCCAAAATGAAAAAATACCAGTATAATTTCTTAATGAAGTACCATGCGTAAAATCAACTCCTGTATTATTATCATTTACAAAAAATCCATAAGATGTGCTGTTTACATATAAACTACCTCCTATTTTACCTGTAAAAGTATTTACACCATTCCATGTCTGTGTAGCAGCTAAACTACCGTAAGTATCCCAAGCAGTACTATTGTAAAACTTATTTACATTTAATGTATTATCATACAGTTCTAATCCTGTTGCAGGAGATGTTATTGCATTAACCTGTGTAGTTGTCATAGAAGGTTTTAAAAAACCTTGTGTAGTAGATGACATTGTTAATATTGAAGATGGAACATCTGTTGTACTATTTCCTATAAGTATATTCTTTGTTGCATGAATTATACTCATAGCTCTGTCATTTGTAGTTACAGTTGGGTTGTTGCCACTGTTTACTAAAAATTCCAACCTTGTAGCTCCACCATTAGCCCCACTAGCTACTGATTGAATACCACTTGCACCTAATTGAGTATTTGCAACATTAGAATTATGTGTAAAATACAATAAAGAATTAGAATTATTAGTAGTAGAACCAATAACTACTTGATTTTGAAGATAAACAGTATTTAATTGAATATTTCCATTGTTACCATCAAAAAATAATAATCTTTTAGTTTGATAAGAAGTAGTATAATAAGATTGAACATATTCTGTACTTACTGTATTATAAATACCAGTTGCGTACATATGCCAATATGAGTTAGCTGAACTACTACCAGCATTAGCTTTAATATAAAAATCCCCTACGTTACTAGCTCCAGTGAATTGTAATGTAGTATTTGTATTTGTAAATGATAAAGGACTAGCATTTGAAAATGTATTAGCCCCCGTCCAAGTATATTTTTGTGTAGTATCTAAGCTAAATGTAGTAGATGTTAGATTAAGCCCACGACCCGCACTATAAGAACCACCACTATGAGTACTAACATAGTATTGAGTGGCTATCCCTCCACTTGTTTTTAAAGTATCTGTGTAAGGTATAATCTTTGTAGTGTCAGAACTTATATTTCCCGTTGAGGTAATTGTTCCACCGCTTAATCCATATCCCGTTGCAACGCTTGTAACCGTTCCGCTACCTTTTGCGTTTATTGCTGTTGCTAATATTAGACTATCATTTGCAAGTGTAGCCCTTGTAGCGAATCCTGTGGCAAAACTACTATCAACCGTAAATGAAGTAAGGTAATTTTTTGGGTTGCTTGAATATGGATAATAACCGCCATTAATAGAACTATCAGCCTTATTAACTTTTCCGTTTAATGTTGAAAGCCATCCAATACCAATCCATCTTCCAGTAGTATCTATCTTACGTAAATAAGGGTTAAGCATAGTTAAAGTGTCAGATATTTTTAATCTGTTCGATAGCATTGTAAGTGTATCGCTTATTTTTAGTCTATTAGCTAACATTGAAGCTGTATCAGACTTTCTTAAATAAGGACTTACTAATGATGCTGTGTCCGTATATTTTACGCCCTTAGCGGATTGTAGGTAAGGACTAAGCATTGAAGCTGTATCTGTATAATTTACCTTGTACCCGAACCTTGTAATTAAAGTATTAGTGTCTGCTACTAATGAGTTTATTTGCGTTCTGTAATTATTAAGCATTGAAGCGGTATCCGTATATTTTACATACCCCGATAATGAAGGTAAGTTTGAAGTTCTTACATAAGGACTTAACATTGTTGACGTATCGGTATATTTAACCCTTAAAGCTATTTGTGCTGCTTGATATGATGTGTCTGATACTAAACTATTTATTTGTGTACGATAGTTATTTAGCATTGCTGCTGTATCGGTGTATTTTAGATTAAGGGCGTTTGTTGTAGTTACAAAAGACTTACTCGCTATCGCTGTTGTATCTACTACTACATTTTCAGATGAAAGGTTATTGAAGCTAAAAGTATTAATTCCATAACCGTTATTTAGCACACTGCCCAAACCGCCAAATAAAGCATTAGCAGTAATGGAGTGAGTACCTAAATTGACGTTACCCGTTGCACCCGTATAAGGTACTTTGGTTGTGTCGTTTCCGCTACCCCCCGCCCCTTGATAAGCAATAACACTATCTAATCCCGTTGTGTAGTCGTGATTGTAGTAGTGTCCGTTGGTATATTTTAATCTTGCGAATACGTTGTTAGCGGAATCTAATAATTGTAGGGAACGAATTTTCGTATTCCCTAAACTATCTACTTGAATTGTTTTTAATCCTGTTGTTCCGCTACCACATATTAATGTGCCTGTTGAGTCTGAATATAAGGTAGGTAACCCATGCTGAGCATTTATTATGGTTAATATACCTAAACTACTTATTTCCCAATAATCATTTCCCCAATATGCGCTACTAAAATTAGCATACTCCTTATCTGCATCCATTATTGTGTGCCCTGTAGCTGTATCGTAACCCATAACAGAACCATTTGAAAATATCCCTAAATTACCACCATTACCACTCAAATCTCCATTGCTAACATAGTTACCTAATGAATCAATAACAACATTACCCGAAGCAAAGTCAGCACTTCCATTAGAATAGAAGTCAGAATTAGACATGATTAAATTACCATGTACTGTTATGTTTGAATCGAATACATTAATTCGTGTGAAGTGGTTAAACGAATCGGTGTACACTAAATCGGTTGGTAATACGAAAGAACTTATATATCCTTTTGGGTTGCTTGAAAACGGGTAGTAACCGCCACTTGTAGAATCACTTTTATCAAGTTTTAAATTAGTAGCAGTAGCAAGTATTAAGCTATCTAATGTAAGTCTTAATCTTGTTGTTAATCCACTATATGATGTATCTATTGCCGACGAACCGCCACTCCCTAATTTAGCCCACAAACCGCCATTACCCTTAGAATAATACAAAGAAGTATCTTGTACCCTACATACAATAGTAGGATACCTTGCTTTAAATGTTGTATCTCTAAATCCTTTTATTATAAGGGCGGAATCTACCCCTAAATACGGTACTTGTATCCACTTTGGACTTGTGCTGCTTGGTACACCTTGTGGAAGTAATGGTTGGCTATTTGCAGCTATTGTTGCGAGTAATATGGTTAATATTAAGTTAAACTTTTTCATTCTACGCAAAATTAAGTAAAAAATGTATATGACACGTTAATAACTTGTTTGTTGTCATAGGGTTGCGAAAAATTAATAATAATTTTACTGTTCAAATAAACAACCCCACAAGTTACAGAATCAATATTTAAGTCATCAAAAGGAACTATTGTACCGTTAAATACCAATACACTACCTTTTAGTATTCCCGTTTGGTTAATTGTCAAAGATGTAGATGTGTTATCCATATACAAATCGCCATTACCATCTAAAGTATATCCTACTACTACTTGTAATGAATCTGTACTAATATTTTTATTAGTGTTTATCCAATCATTATTTGTTAATTTGTATAGGTTTAAAACACTTTGTGGTGGTATGGAATTTATAACATTCCCCAATATATCCTTAAAAGAAACTAATGTAGGTACTGCTACTGAAAGGGCGTTTATTATTACATACTGATTATAAATGTTATCTCCCCACGTTACACTTGTTGGTGTAGTGCCTGAAATCAATGTTACGGGGCTATTTAAGACAACATTTCCCCCTATTGATACAATTACACCTTTAGCATTATTTAAAGGGCTTTGTTCTATAAAAGTAAGTAACCCATTAACTACATTATTCATTATAACGGCATCTATTTCTTCGTTGCCATTTGTAACTACTTCTGTATTAATGTAGTTTAGTAGTTGGTTAAAGTCAGTAAATGTTTGTTGCGGGTACGGCATGGTTAATTAGTTTTTAGATATTAGAATTAACCCATTGCCCATTCGATACTTTATATAAAATAATAGTGGTATTTGCAGGTATAGAAGTTTGCGGATTACCAAAAATATCAATGTAGGATATTCCCCCCAACAAAGGAACGGAACTTGATAATTGATTTATAACAACCCATTGATTATAAACATTATCCCCCCACGTTAAAGATGTAGGTATAACTGCCCTTACAATTGTAACAGAACTACTTAATGTAATTGAACCGCCACTTTGTTCTATTTTAGCTAAGTTATAATTTAGTGCGCTTTGTTCTATAAAAGTAATCGCCCCATTAAGAACATTATTTAAAACAACCCCATCAATATCCCCTGCACCATTGGTTACAATAAGGTTATTTATATCTGATAATATCTGTGTAAAATTACTATATGTTTTTTGCGGGTATGACATTAAGACATTTGTTTTTGTTGTGAAGAAATTTGAGAAACAAAGGCATCACGAGTGTATAGACCATAAAACTGACCAAGTTCAATAAGAAATTCAGGTACTAAAGAAGCATCCCATTGTAAAGGAATACTTGTTGCTGCATTGTATATAAGATAATCACCTGCACCCGTTTGAAGGTTTGCAGGGCTTACTGTATAATCAAATGTAGCTGCTATTGGTTGCGTATAGTAACTTAAAACTAATACTGAAACTTGCTTTGGGGCTACATAAAACCCCCCGTCAATTTCCATCATTTTAGGTTTATCAAACGTTGGCATTTTTGTAAGATGATTAAGGCAAGCCCTCCATCTTTGCAAATCCACATTATCTACTGTACTTTCTGTAAGGTTATCTAAGTATGTATCATGCCTTTGTTGTGCCGTTTGGTCTATCTGTGGCTTTGTCTGAATAGTTTCATCACATACACATTCTGTTACTTTACCTTTCTTTTTTAGCAGAATAGAAGCAGAAGCATACCTGCCATAATCAGAAGGAACAGAAGCAAAACAATATTGATTATTCATCTTTGTTGTTGTCCTGTTATCTCTTTTTAAAAATGGTCTTAAATTATCTCTTGCTTCCTGACTTTTTTCAGATAACCGTACCCACTTAACCCACAATTCTAAACTTATATCATTTACCTTATCTGCAAATACAGTTGCAGGGGGTACATGACCACCCTGAAACGTATTTACTGTTGCTTTAAAAGAATTATATAAATCGAATAATGTTATCATTATAAGTTATTGTTGAAATCTAATACTATTGAATCTGTTGCTAATACTGTTAATCCCGTATAAGTATAAGTACCTGCACCACCTGATAATGTTATTCTACCGATAGGAGAACCCCCATTTATTATAATATCTACACCATTACCGCTTGTAGCTGCACCTGTTATTGATACTGCTATTGTTTGACTTGTAAAGGCTGTATGCGTTCCTGATTGACTTCCACCTGCTGACATCGTTCCGCTAAATGTAAACCCTGCTATTCCTGTAATTCCTGAAACTACATTTGTAGAAAAGTTTGGTTCAGCTTGAACTAAAACACTACCCGTTGGTGTTGCCTTTAAAATAACTATTGCATTTGTCGGTTGACCTATCCAACCTGTTGCGATATCGCAAACTGCTTGTAATGTTACTGTATAGTTACCATAAACATTTGAAGGTATTGGAATGGTTAAATAATCACCATTTGCAATTATACCATTTGCAAAACCACCATTAGGATAACCTACATTCCATTGGATATTACCTAATGAGTTATCTGCTGTATAAGTTACGTCAATCTGATTAGGGTTATAAATATCCAATACTGCATTGAACGCTATTATACCACTACAAGCTACCGTAGTTTGAGTAATTTCGGGGCAACTCCTACCATCTGAAAAATTAGGTGTTACCCCTATAATATATTGACCATTAGGTATATTCTGAATTATATACATTGTTCCGCTTACGTTAGGAATATTAGTGTATATAGGAGTTGATGTATTATCAATCCTTGCATACCTTATATTGCTTGAAACATAAAGAGGGTCGTTGTTTATTAAATCTACTACTAAATTTGTTTGTGCCATAATTATATCGTTATTTGTTTTATTACTGTATTAGCTATTATTTCACCCGCACATATATTATATACTTCTACATCATAAGTACCCGAAGAAAGACCTGTAAATGATATTACAGTAGATAATATACCAACACCATCACCCGTAGCAAATACCAAAGATTCAGGGCTACTATAACTACCCCATATTGGACTTGTAGATAATTTATACCTTGCTTGTACAGATATAGTACCCGAAGCATCATTTCCAAATTGAGTTGATTCTATATATATCTGTGAAGTTGATTTAGTGTAGGTAAAATCCAATAAAGTAGGACAAGTTTCGTTATAAGGAACTGTTATTGCGCTAAATAATGTATAAGGGGTACATACTTTACCTGCACCACAATTAGCAACTAAATTACAGAAGTCAGCCATTGCTACTGAATCATAAGCTATATTTTTCAAAATAGCTATCATTAAATCATGTAATGTTATTGGAGAACAAGTACCACTTTTAGAACCATATAAAACATCTGATAATGAAAGATTTAAAAGATTAGCAGGGAATAATGATTGTAAGTTACTACAATTTAATGGTTTAAGATTTATAAATTCATTTGCATTATTACATTGTGCTGCTGTTATACTATTTAATAATACTGAAACGTCTGCCCCCGCACTTATTACTTGTTCAACTACCGTATTTGTACTACTTATATAACTGCATATTGTATAATCCTGACTTGTAACTATTTTGCTATCATCTATACCACAAATGTAATCTATAATAGATTGTGCTATTTCTGTCATTGTTTTAGCTACATAACCCGAACAAGTTTTAGTTGAATCAGCTATATATGTTGTAGTACCCAATGAAGGGAATGAATATAAAAGGTCGGATAAATTATATCCATTGCCTGTTGAAGAAATAATTATATCTGTCCCTGAAACTGTTGCGGTAAAAGCACCTATTCCTAATCCATTAAGATACGTTAATAATGAAGAAGTAGTTATTCTTGTAAAGTTATAATTTAAAGTAGTAGGTACATTGTTTACTGTTATATTATTAATATTACCTATTACCGAATCAGATGTAAAACCATGTAAAGTAAATGAATAATTACATGATGAACTTGTATAAATAATACACTTGCCATCTACCGTTATTGAAGGAACTATACCACCACCTTCATTTATAATTGTAATTAATAAATTAGTTAAGTCAGGGCTATTTTGAATAGTAGTTAATATTTCATTTGCAAAATCAGTAGGATTAATATGTAGGCTATATGTTTTCTGATAGCTACCTGTACTTGAAGGTACAAATGATATTGAAGGGAATATAGTTGCTGTTGCGGAATCTACCGTAACAAGGTATGTTACATCACCATAATTTAAAGTAATATTATTCCCCGATATTGTCCAACTTGCTGTTGCATCACCACCTAATTTATTAACAAGGAAATTATATCCATCAATAACGGAACTACCCGAAGGAATGATACCTGTATTTGAACTACAACAATCGCAAGTGAATCCACCTAATTTTTTTATTTCTTCTATTAATTCAGGTACATCAATATTTGTTTCAGGCTGTATTAGCCCTATCATACAAAGACTGAATTTACCCATTATCGCATTTAATAATAAGTTTGTTTTTACTGCATCTTCACACCTTCCATAAATAAGAGAATCAGTAAGTTTATTTATCTCACAAATAAGAGGTTCTAAACTTACATTACAATAAACAGGGAAAGTATCAGTAAATGTATATCTTATAGTTACAAATGTGTCATTAAGGCAATCGTAAGTATAAATACTATATTGATAATACTGATAATTTTTGCTTGAATAAGTTATAGGTACAACTGCTGAAACATAAGATGAAATCTGAAAAGGTGAAGGTATATTACCTGTTGGGTCTATTGGATATATAACTTTTAGAACAGATGTATTTTGAACAGGGGTTAATCCTGCATACGAAAAACTTGTGGTATCTCTGAAAAATATATTCCCATTTAAACAATTAAGTTTATAGTAAGAACTACCTACACCATAAGTGTCCTGTGATTGATTATTATTTCCATAAGGTCTTATTACTTCCGTTAATTGAACAGGGCAAGTAAACACATTACCATCACCATCAATAGCTATAACCTGAAAAGAATATAATCCCCACTCTATCTGATAGTTTGGTTGTGGAAATGTTCCTGACAATGTATCAGTAGTCCATATACCCGACTTATCAGGTGAAAGTATATTGCCATTATGAATAAATGTTCCATCGGGTGCGATAGCTACAAAAGCATAATTTACGCCACTAAGGTTTCCCCCTTGACTTAAATTATTTAAGGTTATAACGGGTACTGTTCCTGAAAGGTCATAAGTAGCTTGTACCCTTAGCAGACTTATGTATGAATTTCCATTTATTACTAATGCCATTTCAAATTATTTTTTTAATAAAAAAGGGCAATAAAACTGAATTATATTGCCCTTTCAAAATCTTAACCCACGAAAGGGGTTTAATATATTTTTAAACTACGAATGTTCCAAAATCTATTGTATCTGTATTAGCAACTCCACTACCACTTATAACTACTGTAATTGAATTTTTATAAGTAGAACTCCAAACTAATGTAACCGCACCTGATTCAGCAGAACCAAACAAAGTATTTAAGTCCGAAACCATAGATGAAATTGAAGAATAACCACCTGAATCAAATCCTGTAACTTCTACATTATTATAAGCAACTCTTGGTATAACATTTGATACAGTAGGGTCAGCAGAAGCAAACTGTAAGGTATATGATGTAGCAGGATAACCATTTACTTTATAACCCGTTACATTATATCTTGGTGCTAATCTTATATCTATCCCTGTTGTTACATCGGGCATAGGTACTTGCGTTGCTCCACAACAAGTAGAACACGAATTAAAGTAATCCTGATAAGTTCCTAATACCCACCAAAAGTTTGTCGAAAATTTATCTACTAAACAAAATACCTGAACGCTATCGTAAGTAGGTTGATTTGTTAAATCTTCTATTTGGTCTGTAAGTTGCAATCCTGATACAAAAACATCTTTTACCGGAATAGCCCATCCATTCTGATTATGGAAATTTACGTTCCTACATGGTATGGGCATAACCTTACCAACAATCGCACCACCTTTAGAATAGTCGATATAATCTTCATTATTCTCTCTTATTACTAAGGCTTGTATTGTAACTGTTGATATATTATTTGGTACTGCCACTTCTTTAAAAGATTAGGGTTGAAAATTAAGCCACATAAAGGGTAACTACAAGAACGTCTGTTCCGTTATTTGCACCATGACCACTTCCTTGTGTAGCTGTCAATGTTGTATAACTACCTGACCCGACAGGTATTTCAGGTGTACTCCATATACCTACATTCTCCCATGTATTACCACCGCCTGTATTAAGAAAAGCAAGCAAAGCAGCAACAGAAGAAAATCCTGCTGAACCCGATGTTAATGCTACACCATTTAAGTATCCATTTATATAGAATTTTTGTCCACCGCCCAATGTTGGTATTCCCAATGTTACAAAGAAATCGCCACCTGAATTTACATCTACTACATTATATACATTAGGTACATTAGCAATAGGGGTTTGAGTAGTGAAAGTACCTGCAATGTATTGAGTACTTGTACCTACTACCATCCACCAATTAGCTGTAACACCTGCACTTGTTTGAATAACTCTTACACAAGGTATTGCACCTGCATTTTCTTTTGCTACAATATAAGCAGCAGCAGAATCATTTATATCATAAGGAATGAAAGTAAATGATGTAGTTACTCCGTACCCCGTTGTTGGTACTGCAAGGAAATCACCCGAAGGATAACCACCGTTGCTTGTTGTTGCTATTTCTTGCAACAAACCATAAACACCTTTTTTCTCAAAAATATCGTTATCACGACCTTGCAATACGATACCTGATATGTAATCTGCCATAATTGTAATTTTATACTTGTTAAATTATTTTTTTAAACGTTTTGGAGTTCTTTATTTTTTGCATCTTTAAGTAATACCTTTATTGTTTCGTACAAGTCTTTATTTTCAGGTTGTAACAAGAAGTTAGATATTTGTTTTACTTTGTTATCTGCCTTTCCTGTAAGTCCACCCATAATTACTGAATTTGTACTATCAATAACCGCAGTTTTTCCGTCAATCTTTATTACATTTAAGTCTATTGCCTGTTCTACTTCTACCCCTGATGTATCTTCATAAGCACTAACTAATTCAATAAATTGTTTAGGTTTACTTTTAGCTATATCCCTTATGTTTTTGAACTTTAATCCAACTTCTCTTGTAGTGCTAAGTGCTAAAAGTGTGCAATAGCTATCAATTTTCTTTTCATCATAGCTTGTTACTTTTGTTCCTACTCTTTGTACAAGTGAATCTACATAATAAAGTGCATCTGTAAGATAAAAGTCAGGTTCAGAAGCAGTTTCAATTTGTTTACTAAGGTCTAATATCTGATACAATCCTTTAGTGTCAGAAGGTCTTACGGGCGCACTATTATTATATTCTGTAAGATATAAATAATAGAACTTAGATAAATCACCTTCCTTCATAACGTGCATCATTCCCGAAGCGCCTCTATCAGTTGTATCAATATACAGTTTATCTACACTTGGGTCTTGGTTAGGAGCATAATCATACTCTTTTTGTTCTGACACCAATAAGTAAGGACAACCTGCTATATACCTTGCATTAAGATACTGAACTTTCCCATCTTCTCCCTTTACTGCTATTCTACCTGTATTTGGTATGTACTTTCTTGTAGGGCAATCTTTAAATAAGGGTTTAGAGGAGTTTTCTGTTCCATCTAATATCCAACCGCTATTTTGGCGGTTGGATATAGAAATCAAGAAACTATCAACATCTTTAAATTGTTCAAATAACTTATCTGTACTCCAACTATCTGTTCTTACTGCTTTTGACATACTCTAATGTGTTTTGTGTTTATTTATGTGTTATTAATATGCAGGATTAATTAAGAACCATAATTCAGGTGCTTTAACCTCGAATCCTAAAGATTGTGCAACATCACCTTCAAGTGAATCGCAACCTGTAATCTTTCTCATATCTCTGAAATTACTTTCATAAGAACCTGTTGCTTGACTTGTACCGTATTCGTAGAATGCGATAGGGTCAACAGGAGAACCATCAATTGTAATTCCTTCCATTGGCATACCAATAGCTGTACCTGATAACTTACTGCTACCAATAAATCTCAAATCACTAAATGAAGATTGTTCTTTGAAGTCCAATGCCCAATCTCTGTAATCGTAAGACTTAATACCTATTTTTCTTAAACCTGTGGTATCATTACTATCAGCACCCATTCTCTTATATGCTTCGTAAATTGTAGAACCTACTCCTGAACGGGCAACCATCTTAGTAGTACTCCAATCAGCAGAAGTCATAAACTTCTTACCTGTTAATACTAAGAATTTATTAGACAATTTAACTGAATCCTGATAAAGTAACAATGGTTCTAAATCACTTTCAAAGTCAAATCCCTGTGCAGGGTCATAAGGTAATTCAGTACCACCACCAAATTCAATTGAAGGTAATAGACCGTAGAATCCTGTATGGTCAGGGTCAACTACTGCACCTGTGTTAGCTATCAAAGCAGAGTTTAAAACAGGGCTACCCATAAAGGTAAGAATGTTCCATGCCATCTTCAATAAGTAGTTAGCTTCCAATTCTTCTTTAGCTATCCATGAATCCATAGCTTTACCGTTATGGTCATAAATAACAGGGAATTGGAATTTATCTCTATAACCTCTTAACAAATCAAGAGTTAAAGACCAGTTACGTTTTAGACGTAAATATTTTAATTGTTGTGTCCAACCAATTGACTGCATATTGTTCATCAATTGCTGACAAGAATAACCACCAACCAAAGCAGCAGGTACAGTTAAGTATTGCTTATTCTGATACAGAGAAACTGTTACAGAAGGGTCTTGTGGGGTTAATTTAATTTTGTGAGCATAATCTACGCTTGTATCAATATCAGTAACTACATAAGAAATCAATTGTTCCTTATCTATAATTACCATGTTCTGAACAGGGAATGACAACGTACCTTCACTACCATGATTAGCAGGGGAAATTTGAACCCATGTAGCAGCACCCGCACCTGAACCTGTTACGTTAGCAGCAGGGGTGATATTATAGTTGTAATCACCTATGTAATGGTTGAAGAAACGTTTTGTTTCTGTCATTTTAGTACCCTTATGGAACATCTTAAACATAAAATCAAAGTCAACAGGTCTTCCACCTACTCTGATTGCTTGTTCATATACGTTCTTTGCCCATGTAGCACCTAAATTTGGGTCAGGTTGTCCTGTTTCGGGATTAATGTAATTGTTATACGATGTTACAGCAGGATTAGCCTGTGTCAAAGTATCGAAACGAGGTAATGTCAAAATATCATTCAGGGAGAGTGTATGTTCTCTGAATAAAGGAGCATTGTTAAAAATGTTTGGAACTGCCATATATTCTTTTTTTTTAAAAAGGGTTTGTTATTATTATTGTTAATTTTTAATACTATTTGGTCTTTCTAATCCCATTGCTGCATAAGGGTCGTACTTTTCATCTTGTGCTGTTAAGTCAGACCTTTTTACTTGCTTTACAAAATCATTTGAACCAACAAGAACACCTCTTCTTTCTTTCTCATAAGCCTCAATTACTTTGGCTTTAAAAGAGTTTAGGATATTAGGTAAGTTGTTAGTCAAATATGCTACTTGTAATTCTCTATCAATAGTTGCATCTGATACATTATTTAATATTGCATTAGTGGCGTTTTCTTTCTTTGATATTTCTGTTACAAAGTCTTTTATTGTTTCAGGGTCAGCATTAAATTCAAAAACTTCATCACCACCTAAGTTAATTCTGAAAGTCTTTGTCTTTTCTATTGAAGCCTGTAATTTTTGAGCATATAAAGGCAATCCTTTTGAAATTGTATTTTCTACTTCTGCTTGTTTTTGAACATTTGATTTATGTTCATTATACTTGCTGTCAATAGTTAATATTTCAGGGAATTGTTCTCTTACTAATTCTTTTGCAAGGGTTTCAATAGCCTTTTTACCTTGTTTGAATTTTACAGAATTTTCATCTGCATCTACACCGTATTTATCTTTAAATTCAGAAATAAATTCTTCTACATCTAAATCAGGGTCGGCAGCTAAAGCATCTTTCTTAGCATCTGCTAATACAGCACCTAATGGGTCTTTAACTACTGAAAGATAACTTTCATATTTATTTTTAGAAACAACATTTTTTATAGCCCATGAGAATTTGTCGTTTTCTTCTTGTTCTTTCTGTGCTGCAATTTCTTCGGCTGTTGCTTCTTTTGGTTTTTGCTTTAAATCATCTAAGCTACTATAATCTAATCCTTTACTTTTTAAGTAATTAAGAACCGAACTATCATCCATTTCTACCTTTGGTGCTTCTACTACCGTTTCGGGTGTAGTTTCAGTAGTGGCAGCTTGTGGAGTGTTAGTTGGTTTTTCTGTGTTTTGTGTTGCTTCAACAGGTGCGGTTACAGCAGCAGGTGTATTACCACCTTCGGCTTTTAACGCATCTATTAAAACTTGTTGTGTATCACTCATAATTTCGCTTTTCCGATACAAAGTTTGTACAATTTTTTAATTAACTAAACATTAACTATATTTGCATTACACAAAATATGCGTAATGAATAAAAGAGTATGTATTTTGAAGTCTAAAAAGAATTGGAAAATAATAGACAAAGAGATAAAGAAACTCAATTGGAATAAGGGTTTCAACCTATATCTAAGCAATAGATTACAAATGTTAAAAGAAGATTATGAAAAGAATCCTGAAAGTGTAATTTCATTAATAAATGACATAAAAACACAAAAACAACAAAGGCAGTACTGTGTACCGCCTTATAAGGATTTTTCTTTTTTAAATGATATTCAGGCTAAAACTAATAATACCCCTATTTCTGCAATAGTGGATATTATTATATTAGACCCTTTACTTACTTTCCGTTAGCTTCCAAATGCTTTTTGTTCATCTAAGTCAGATTTATGTGTCATAGCATCTTTCTTAGCTTCGTTTCTTACTTCTTGCTTTGAAGGTTCGCTATCTATACCCATTTGTTTTACTTCTTTCTTAGCATCATTATTTAATTGGGCAACTTGTATTTGTCCTTGTGCTATTATCTTTTCTTTTTCGATAGCCAACTGACCTTTAATTTGTTCTGTTTGCTGTCTCATTTTTTCTAACTGTTGGTCTTGTTGCGCTTTTTGTTGCTGCATCTGCATTTGGAACTGTTGCGCTTTCTTCTTTTCCTGTGCTTTAGCTATGGCTAATAGCTTCATGGCTTTCTTGTAATCCTGATTTAATATCAATGTAAGGGTATTCCATGTAGATTGCTCTATTTCCTTTGTTTGCAAAGCCCCGTTTATTATCTGTTCTATTTTCTGTTTATCATAAGAACTATTTACATCTTCTACAAATATCCCGTATCTGTGTGGTGCAATATTTTTAAGTTGTGCAATACTTTTTATATTTGCTTCACCTGCTATTTTTACTAACCATTTATAAGCCATGCTATCGGGATAACTTATAATATCCTGAATATAATTTAATATTGACTGACACATTAATTCTTTAGGGAATTGTATCATTCTGTAAATGAATCCTGTGGTATTGAAAGAAGATTGCCTTTTTTCCATTCCTTGCTTATATCCCTCTCTTGGATTATCTACCTCACCTAATCTAAGGTCTGTCATTCCTATATCATCCCTTATTTTATTTTCAGCCCATGAGAATACCGATTGCATTTCTAAAGCAAGTCTGTCTAATCCCATTTTACTACCTGCTTCGGGTAACATCATTGGATATGGCTTACCATCTATAACGGGGAATGTTCTTAAATCAATAAAATTTTTACGCTTGTAATCTATTATTTCTTTAATTACATTTTGGTTTCCTATTTTATTGCTATCACTTTGAGGATATATTTTACCCCACATTTCAGCTAATTGGTCAATTTCCTCAATGTAGTGTATTTCCTTTTGTGGTTTAGCATGATAAATAAGCCACTTAAATCTGTAATAAGCTAAGTGTGCAATTTCTAAATAAGGCATACATAATTCAACAGGGCTTTTACCTTCTAATCTGTAAAATATCATACTACCTTTTGCATATTGGTCGTATGCCCCCTGTAATTGAGTATAGTACATTTTACCCCACCTGTAAATCCATTGTGTAGTCTGACTTGTAGCTAAATAATAGCTTTCATAAATCTGTTCCTGATATACACATGATACGTTATAACCTTCTGTTTGTTTTTTGTTTTTAAGGAAATCTTCATATACTTTTTCATCCCTTACCATTGCACCCGCATTTTCTACATATTTACCTATCTTTTCTATTGTAGGAACTTGTAGTTTACCGACAAATACCCTATATGTATATGCTAATGAAAAATCACATAGTTTTGAAGTTGTAATATCATCATTACCGTCAATACCCGCCTTCTTTGATAACTCACCATTACCCCAACTATCATACCTTACTCCATCCCTTACAAAGCCTGTATATTTCCAATTGTTAGAGAAATTTAAAGCATAAATAAGGTTACACCAATCCCTTTCAAAATTGAAATCATCACCTACCATTCCCAACCAATCCCTTACCGTTACTGACCTTTCATACCCCTTTGCAATATCATCGTTACAATCTTCTGCATCACCTGCTATTGAATATGCTTCTTCGGGATATATATAAGTAGTTTTTATTTCCCCTGTCATTCTATCTACATAAGTATCTAAACATACTGTTTTTACAGAAAGTATATCTAATACTAATCTTCGTATAGTTTCTTTGTCGAATCTTTGTAGTTTAACTATTGTATTCAATAGTGCCTGACAATCAATCTCATAATTCATTCTCTGTAATAAAGTAGAAAACAAATTAATCATTTCATCATCGTTGGCATCCATGTTATTACCATCGAAATCCTTTACGTTGCTTTTAAAGTTTTCATTGCCATATTTTTCAGGGGCTAATCCTAAAGCTATTCTGCTTTTATTAATATTATCTTCGTGTGCTTTTCTATTTTTAAGCCTGAAAATATCTTTTTCTTTTTCATCTATCGCAGTTGGGTCTAAAGCATTTATTTCTGCTTTAGGTGGATTTTTCATCATTTCCTCTACAATAGTTTCTAATATTTTATGCCATACAGGTAGGGGTTCAAATTTAGTATCATTACAAAATTCAATATCGTTTGTTTCAAAATACTTCCTTACACTATCTAATTTGTAGTTAGATAATAATATTGATTTATTATTTCTTACCCTTATAGCATTCACAACGGGTCTCCAATCCTTACGGACATTTTCTGTTACAATATTCATCCACTTTGCATCTTTAGCATCGTGTCCTAAATAAGAAGGGTTGTATAAATATGAACTTTCTGAAAGCATTTTATATAAATTTTACTATATTTGCGTACAAAGATAACACAAATTAATAACAAAACATTAACGTAATGAATTTTCAAGCACTCTCTAATTACATTATCATAGCTGTTCCCAAAGAAGAAGAAAAGGATAAAAGACAAAAAGAAGGTCGTTTTTACGTTCCACAAGGATATACAATGTACCAAAGAAATACGCAAAGTGGAATAATAGTTTCAATAGGTTCAGGCATAAGAAAGCATATTGGAGATATTAAATTAGGTCATATTGCAATAGTACACCACAACGTTCAGGGTTCAGAAAAAGAAGGTGGCGAAAACAGGTGTTTTGAAGATGAAAAATATTTTTACTACCCTGTTTGTTGCGCTGAATTAGAGGGTAGAAGAAATTCTTTTTTCGGTGTTTGGGATGGTGAAAAAATAGTTGCACATGAGGATTATGTATTTTTAGAAGAACCAATAGAAGAAGAAAGTGGAATAATAGAAATGGGTAGTGGATTATTGGTTGTTAAACAGAAAAATGATAGAAATGCAGCATTAGCTAAAATAAAAAGGAACAGGGAAATTATGGACAATATATCAAAAGGTGTTCATAATGAAAATGTAGCAAAAAGATTTACTGACTTAGAAAAGGAAAATAAAGCATTAATGATGCCTTTTAGTGCTAAAACAGCTATCCCAATGAATTTAGTATCCATACATCATTCAGTAGGAACAGGAAATAATAAAACTATTTTCATTACAGCTTCCGCTACCAACTACAAAGTAGAATTTATGGGTAAAAACTACATTGTAGCTGAAACGAAATATATTCACGCATCAAGTTAACTTCCACTTTTTTCACGCCCTGTAAGGTGTAATATTACTCCTGTTAATTCAGAATAGGTATTATCAAATGCAGGGTCTCCTACTAATCTTACTTTTATCCAACTACCGTATAATGGGTCTCCTTCAAATACAGGATTTAAGTTTACTACATTAGGGAAATTAGGGTCGGGATTTGTTAATTGATTACATAAGAAAGCCCCCTGATAAAAATACTCTCCTTTTTTAAATTGAGATAACATTAATCTACTTACTTGGTTAGTTTCTGTTGTTATATCATCTGAAAAGTAATTATGTTCTTTTATGTAATTTTCTATAAATCTGAATGTTTTTTTCTTTTGCCCATCTATACCTAAAACTATATGATATACTTTATTACAAGGAACTCCAAAGAAAGTATTCCACGTTAAACTACTTGTTGAAGATGAATCATAATGATAGTAAGGCAGCCCTTGTTTTAAACTGATTAACTGATTTTGGTTATAGTTATCCTGTTCTATAATACCAAAATATTCAGGGGTGAATGAATACATACATTTCCATACTTTAGCTAAAATATCAAATGCAAAAGTTTCATTACTTTCTACTAAATAATCTCTTATGTTGTTTATGTAACTATTCGCACCCATCTGATAGTCAGTAAGTAAATATTCAAAGTTTACAGGGTTAACTACACCATGAAAATATCTTTTTGTAGTACTATTCCTATTGAAATCATTTACACTTTTTATCTTCTTTGATAACCAACTTGTTATTGTGGAATTAGCCTGATTATTTCTTGATACATCATAGGCATTTGTAAAGTTATGCTGAATAAATGCAGCCCTACTGCTGTCTAAATAATGAACTAAACCATCCCACTCCCTTATAGTGTTCTTATCAAACAATAAACAACCATAATTACCACTTACTTTTCTTTCAGGTTTACCAAATAAGTTTGCAGCAGAAGCAACAACAATGTTTCCGCTACTATCCGTTCTTGCTAAGTTGTCATTATACCCTACTAAATAATTATCATCTTCTGTAAGAAATAACATTATACCTGACTTCCATCTTGCATAAACTATACCTGTATTAAATTCAAAATTGTTCTTTAATGTATCATCATAATAACATAAGTAGTTTAATTGTCCGTTCTCTGATAGAACACCACTTAAAGCAACTTCAAAAGGCTTATAAACTATATTTTCATAGTTGTTTTTGGTATTTATTCTACCTATATTCTTAATGCCTTTTCCCCATAAATCAGTAGGGCTATTATGTTCAAATGGAAATCCAAACGTTCTTAAATTATAAGTAGTTGTCGTAACACTTGGTGTAACTAAATTATCAATAACATTGGTAGATACGGGAACAGAACGTTGTATTAAGTATGTGTCAAAAAAAGGTAATATAAATTTATTTTCCTGTGGCACTCCATTAACAACATCTATTGTATGACATTGTTCATAATAGGTTATGTTTCCTGTATTAGCTTGTGGTTCTACTAATCGCATAAATGCCCCACTCTTTAATATTGCTAAGTCAGGTGTATAGTCTATTAAAAAGTAAGCACCCGTACTATCATATTTTATCCTTGCTACTAATCTCCTACCTGTTGTACTGAAATATGTACCATCACCATTAAATATAAATTCTACTGTATCAGATACTCTTGGACTTGTAGTACTTGTAGGTATTATCTGCCATCCTGTAGTAGTATTAAAGTTATTCTGTTGGTTATACTGATTAAGGGATTGATACCATATTCTTACTTGTGTTGGGTTATTAGGGTTTATGTTTCCCAAATTATCAACAAAATCCACTTGGTCAGCTACCCATGTAAGATAGTTTTGATTATTTAATTCAGCACTTACATAAATACTTATCTTTTCTACTTCGGGTGTAAATCTTACGCTTGCGGGTATGTTTATCTGAATGCCATATTGCTGTAAGTTATGAGTAGAAGATATTGTAGGAACGGTTAAAAACCACTTATCTATTGTATTTACGTTCCCTTGTCTATCCATCCAATCGTTCTTTGCTATGCCTACCGAATACCTACCACCCGTAAGCATCGTTTTAACTTTTGAACAAGTTAAATAACCTGTTCCTAAATTATAATTTAATTGCCATATTGTAGCATTACCTATTACTATTGTTGGATTTAATGGGTATCTGAAAATATTACCAAAACAATCCGAATAATATTGATTATTGGTAAGAAATACATAATAGTTAGTAAGGTTAATTGAATTATGAAAACCGCTTGTACTTAAATGAATCCTTATAGAATAATTTCCACTACTATCTGTGAAAACTGCTCTTAAATTAGACATTACAATAGGTATTCCTGATACTCCTTGTGTAGTATTACATACCAATATATTACCCGTTACGTTACTTATTGTACCTGTTGTTTTGGTGCTATAAAGTGGTATATATTCATCTACATATACATTAAATAATGAATAAATCTGTATTGGAGTGGTTATATTTGTAACATTATTTATAGTTTTTAAAACGCCATTTACCATTATATTCCATGTAAGAGTAACCCCACCACCTTGACACATAAAATACCAAAACCCATTATAATCAGTATATACGCATGGTACACCTAAAATAGATGCAAATGTTTTTAAAAATACATTTTCAATAGGCACTAAATTATTTGAATTTTCATACAAATAACCAAAATAGGCTGTTACATTACCAGATAAACCCAAATCATTTATAACCAACATTCTCGTAGAACCACTATTTATAGGATTATCTACAAGCATATCAAAATTATTTGCTGTTACATCTATTATAACTTCTTTGTAAGCATTTAAGTCTGTTAATGATACTAATGTTTCTGTAAAATTTGGGATACCATTAACTAAATCAAAAGTAAACAATCCTTTTACATAGGTAGATGTTTTTTCGTAATCTACACTTGTATCGGATAAATGAGAAGCTATTCTGAAAGAATAAACACTTGGTATAACCCCTGTAAAAACCCATCTTTGGAAACAATTTTTACTAAATATATTTGTAACAGGGTTTAAATAATCATCATCTGTAAAAACTATAAAATTACTATTTGCATCAAAATAACCTTGTTCACTGTAAACTGCATTATTAGTACCTGCTAAATAACCTAACCATCCTTTTTGTTGGTCAGTTGCAAAATTCTGTTTATAGGGTTTCATTCCTAAAGTACTATTAGTGCCAAAACAATAATATCCCTTAGTTAAGTCAGTAGTATTAGTATTATAAATAGCACTCTCAAACCCCGAACCTGACATTTCAGCATTATTATTGGCTAACTTAGCATATACAGTAATATTTCTTAGTTGTGTAGAACTTGCTACTGTTCCTAAACTTTCAATAGTAAAGTCTATTTCATTTAATGTAGTTTCATCTATTGGTGTAAATCCGTAAGGGTTATTGCATAATCCTTGTGCATCACCTATGTTTGTTGCTACCTGACTTGTTATTGGTAGTGGGTTAAATAGGCGGTTTGTTTCCGTAACAGGCAACGGTTCGCCCATTTTATCACCTGAAAATATATAAGTAATTTCATTTGTAATTGGATTGTAAGTAAATCCATTATTAGGGAAAGTGTTTCTGTTTCTTAACCACCAATCACCTATATTACTACCTTCATATTTTTGAATTATTGTTTCTAAATACCATTGTGTACTATTATCAAATGAGTATTCTACTTGTATTTGGTCAATAGTAGGGATACCTGCATCGAAAGTAAGGTTTAATCTTCTTGCTAAGTTGGTTACATCATTAGAACAACTATTATATGTTGGTATGTATAAATCACTAATTATTGAATGTTCCGAAGGTCTTCCCCAAACATCAATATAAGTAATCCTAAACTGAATACCATGAAATAATAAAGCATTGTTTTTACCTAAATCAATAATAGGGTCTAATGGTATTTCGCTTATTCCGAAACAATCCATAAAGTGAGGTTGCCCAACACTTGTAAGTAGCCTTTTATCATAATTACCTGTAAAATATGTAAATGTAGAACTATTAAAACTATTCGTTGCAATACTATCTTCTACACAAAGAAACTTTTGTCTTGCTGTACCATTAGTCCAAAAAAGGAATGTTCTTACTACCTGTTCATTAGTAGCAGGGTCGGTAAGATTAATGAATTGTACATTAGCACCTGATTCATGTATAAAGTATTGCGGTTCGTAAACAAATTCTAATTCCTGACCTATATAAATGGTATCTACTGTTCCTGATATGCCATTAATTCTATATATTGAATGATTGTTTTGGTCGTTGAAAATAAAAATGTACAATTTAGATAATCCCCTTTCATGGTATGTACCTATGCAATAATTTTCACCATTCGGCAAAGTGAAAGGTGCATACAAAGCATTGCCCTGTAATGGCTTCATTACACCTAATTGACTACCTTTACTTGTTCCTGAATTAGCTTGGTCGGTTAATTCGTAGTATAGGTTTTTTATAAAATAAGCCTGTTCAGGGTTCATAAATTGCGGTGATAAATCCGTATTTACGCCCTTCATTGGTATAAACTTCATGCCGTTTGCCATATTAACAATATATTTGCATAGCAAAAATAACGAATTTTTAACACATGGCACAAAATACGCAAATCATAAAAATAGGGGAACATTCATATATGCTACCCGAAAGACCTAAAACAAAAGAAGAAGTATTGTTTTGTGATGATGATTACGAACACGCTTTTTGGCGTAGAATACCATTATCTGACTTATTTTTAAAGTATCTGCCATCTGAAACTGAAATTAATTCTGAATCTGGAACTGTTATTGATTCCGCAACAGGTTTTTATAAATCATTATCTATTTCAGATACGGTACTTTTCCGTACAGAATATAAACGTGAGGTAAAAAGAAGAAATGAAGGTGTGTGGTTTAGAAACGGAGATGAACTAACCTACATAACAGGACACCACTACTTTATGCTTCAATATTGTAAGATATATGGTTATCCTAAAACTTGGGGTAGGTATTTTGAATTCCAAAGGGATATATTTTACCTTATAGATTTAGCTGAAAAAGACCCCGAAAGATTAGGTGTATATTTTACTAAAGCAAAGAAGATAGGTATTACTGCTTGTTTAGCTTGTATGTTCCTTAATATAGCCACTACTAAAGAAGAAAATATACTTGGTATAATGTCAAAAAAGACAGATGATGCCGTAGCTACCAATATGATGTATTTATTCCATAGTTGGGATGGTTTGCCAATGGTTTTTAAACCTACTGCAATGGAAGCAAGAAAAGCAGGTAGAATAGAATTTGGTGTTGGCGGTTACAGGGGTAAAAATATAAAAGGGATAATTAAGCAAAACAGGGATTCAGAAAATAGCCTTAATTCAAAAGTGTTTTGTGCTGCTACTAAACCCGCAGGTTTTGATGCCCCCGTAATGAAAGCAGCATGGATAGATGAACCTACAAAAGTATTAAAAGATAGTAATGCAGACTTTGATGCTATTTTTACCGCTACTGCTGCTGCTTTGAAATTCCAAAATACCATTAATGGTAAAATGTATCTTACAAACTATGTAAGTGAAGAAAATGATGAATGCGTAAACGCAAACAGACGTATTTACTTTGATAGTAAACTTAAATCAATAGAATCAGGAGAAAGAAGAACTAAGAGTGAGTTAATTTGCCACCATATATCAGCACTATACTCATATATAGAGTTTATAGATGATTATGGTCATTGTAATGAAATAAGGGCTAATAAAGAGATAGAAAAGGCTTTAAATTCAGTTAAGAAAGATGGCAAGGCATTATTAGGTAAAACAAGACAGTTAGCAAGGACAGAAGATGAAGCATGGACAATAGGTAGTGAAAAGTCGGTTTTTAACCCTATTAACATAAGTAATTCAATGACTAATCTTCAAAGGGAAATATCCGAATCACCTTATCAACTTTATGAAGTTGGTTATTTAGTTTGGGATAATCCTTTATGGGAAACTGGTTTAAGAAATAAAAGACAGTTAAAGGAATTTTGCCCCGTTAAATTCATCCCTTTGAATACCGATGATATAATGAACGGTAAAATACCTAAACTTAAACTATTCAAAAGATTAAAGCCTGAATTTACCAACATACCGCTTACTCTTGGAAGGGATAAATGGAGTAACTTAAATGCACCAAAGAAATTTAAGATGTTCGGTGGAATTGACCCCGTAAACTATGCCAAAGAATCAGAATTGGAAAACCCTTCAAAAGTAGCATCTTACACAATGAACATTCATTCTGACGAAGATAATGCAATGTACCCTTTTGATTTAAGGACAAAGATATTAGTAAGTGAATACATTGAAAGACCCGAAAGCCCTGCTGAATGGTACGATGATATTGTAAAAGAGGTTATATACTTCGGTAAGTTGGTTTTAGTGGAAGGAAACGCCTCTTATATGGGTACACGAATGATTGAGGACGGTTTACAAAACTACATGATGGTAAGAGAAAGTGAAAATGGTACTATTTGTCAATGTAAGCCATATTGGAAGGTAGGTGTTGATTATAACCTTATAAGAATTTCAGCAAGTGCTACTAACAATGAACTGCTTAATAGTATAATCATGTTCATAACAGATTACATTTCAGTAATTGAAGGTGAATCGAATTATTTAGCTAAGATAAAAAGTATGAAACTATTAGACCAAATGTTAGTGTTTAATGATAAAGATACTAAGAAGTATGATGCTGTAATGGCTTTTGGATATACTCTTATTTGTTATTATACTTACATGGCTTCTTTAAATAGGGCTGCTTCTAAATATCAGAATGCAAGTTTTATGGCAGACGTACTAACCGCATTTAGAAAAAGCTAATCATCGCCACTTTGGGCATCTTTAACTAAATCAGTAGCAGAAGGTCTGTTACTCATTTGTTGTCTTGTTTTAGCTTGCCTGAAAGCTGTTACGGGTGTTTTTAAAGTATCTGAATTCTCAACAAATGATTGTTTTAATTCTTGCATCCTTACCATTAATTCATTTGCATAAGTAGCAGCTTTCATTTTTGCTTCAATATCGGTTTCTCCCGTATTCTTTTTCATATCTTTTATTGACAAAGAAAGAAACTGTTTCCTTAAATCTCTATACGTTATCCATTGGGTAAAGTATTCATCATTTTGGAATTGTAGCCACCCTTCAATACATAATTGCAATGCTTCACATTCTAAATTCTGAATCCACCCCCTGAAATCATCCGACAAACCGACCTTTTCAAAAATCCTTTTACTTGTTTTATCAAATGTTTCAAATTCAATTAATTCAGAACTTTCTTTTGTATAAGCATACATTACATATTTAACTATTTTTATTGCATCATCTTCTTGGTATTTTTCAAATAAAAACTTGAAGATAGTAAGTATATGTATCTTATTAAGATAGTCTTTAAAACTATCCCCTTCGTATGTTATTATCTTGTTGTATGTGTTTATCATTTTCGTTTTTATGTTGTAAATAATGCAAGCACTTTTGTATGTACTTATCCGTTATGAAAAACTTACACAATGTTGAACATTGCTGTTTCCTTCCTGCTTCGTAGGGCTGCTCAACTGAGTTGAGTTTTGTAAGTCCTCCACAGGCTGTTGGCGTAATAACTCTCCGCCTTTGTTTTTTATATTTATTGCTGCATTTACATCTCTGTCCTGCGTGTGACCGCAGACATCGCAATGATAAATTCGCTCGCTTAATTTGAGTTCTTTTTTTACGTTTCCGCAGCAGCTACACATCTTCGATGACGGGAAAAATCGGTCAACATATACGACATCGCTGCCGTACCATTTCGACTTGTACCCCATCTGTCTGTTTAACTCACCGTTTCCACCATCTAAAATTGCGCTCGCTAATTTGTGATTCTGACTCATGTTTTTTATATCCAAATCCTCCAAACAGATTATAGCGTGGTTCTTGCATAAATCTGATGTTATTTTATGAATATTGTCGTTGCGGATATTCGCTATCCTTGCATGAATCTGCGCTACTTTTAATGCAGCTTTGTAATAATTATTTGATTGTTTTTTTACATTTTTTTTATATTTTTTTGATTGTTGTCTTTGTGCTATTTTTAGTCTTCGTTTGTTTCTACCGTAGGCTTTTGGATTAGGCTTTTTAGTTCCATCTGAATAAGTAGCCAACGTTTTTACGCCCCAATCAACACCTGTTAATTCGTGTTCTTTTACTGTATGTGCAGTTTCAAATTCTCGTTTAAAACTAATAAACCATTTGTCCGCCTTTCTGCTTATTACAACGTTTTTTGGCTTGCATTCAGGAAGTTCTTCAAATGTTTTTAACCATCCGAATATGGGTACTTTAATTCTTTTACCTTTGATTTCGATAACACTACCCTCCAAATAAAAGCAGTCGCTTTCTGCATCTTTGCGCTTAAATTTCGGTTTACCAATATCATTTAATTTGTCGTAATTTATCGGCAGTCCTTTACGTTTTCTTTGAGCGATATATTTGTTTTTCTTAGCCTGTATAGTGCCGTTTTTTACATCTCTGAAATAATTGGAATAAGCCGTAATTAAATCTCTTAATTTCTGTTGTGGAGTACATTTTGAACTATCGTAATACCAATCAAATTGGGTCTTCACCTCAGCCACCAAACGTTTGTGTAAATCAATAGCAGAAGGTAGTTTACCTCCTGAAGCTAAAATTTCTTTGCATAACGCAACCCCCCAATTATAAGCATGACGACCAACACCGCAATGTTGTTTTGCCATCGTAATCTGCTTGTTATTGAATGATATTTTAGTCTTAATCCCTTTCATTTATAATGTTTTCGCAACCTCCTGAAGTTGCTCTATTATCCTTTTATTCTTATGACTTCTGCTGCCATAAAGTTTAGCAGAAAATACAGTTATAATTTCAATTACATCTGTAGCTAAATCTTCCTCAAACGTGCTATCTTCACTCCTGTTTATAACGACAACTTCAACTCCAAAATGTTCGCATAATGAAAAAACCAACTCACTTCCAAATCTTAATAACCTATCTTTATGAGTAAGAACTAATCTGTTTACCTCACTACTACAAATCATTTTTATTAGCCTTACTAGTCCTTTCTTTTTATAATTTAATCCACTACCTAAGTCACTTATAAGCTCAAAATTATATCCTTTAGCAGCACAATAACTTTCCAATACAATCTCCTGTCTTTTTAAATCATCCTCTTGGTCATGACTTGAAACTCTTGCGTAAGCCACTGTTAAATCCGAACTTTTTTTGTCTCCAATTAAATCAGAAATAACATATCTTCTGTGGTTTCCACTTGTCCTGACTGACTTAATTTTACCTTCTTTCTCCCACAATCTCAATGTTTTTGGTGTAACTCCCAACACTTTACAAGCCTCTTTTATACTTATCATAACGCAAATATACACAAAATATATTACTATCCAAATAAATTTATATTATTGTTTAGTTATGTTTAGACATTCGGTAACTGTTTGTAACCCTTTGGTTATCGCTTTTTATCTCATAAGCTGTTTGGAACATTTCGCCCACTTCAATGTTCAGAAATTCCTGTTCAAATTCAGTAGTAAAATCGTCAATCATTTATCTAAAAATTAGTGATTATTCTTGATTCTTCTTGCGGTTTCTCAACTTGCTGCAATGTGAATAATATAATAACTCCTTTATATACTTGTTGTTTACAAAAAGCAGCATCTTCGCCCTCTTTAAAATCCCTTTTTAACCGCCACCTTACTGTTTCTCCTTCAACAATAGTCAGCTTGCAACAATCCGCCTCTTCTTCGTAATTAATATTATACAAAGGTATATCTAAAAAATATCTTGTCCTATTTATAGAACCTAAAATGTTGTTTAATTCTTTCTCGTAATCTAATTCTGTTTCTGCTATCATGTGTTTTGTGTGTTTGTGTTACTGACCTTTTTTCTTTGCTTGTCTTTGAGTACTATATGCAATGGCTAAAGCCTGTTTTTGTGGCTTAGTTTTCATTTCTGTTTTTACGTTCTCTTTAAACGCTTTCTTTGAACTATTTTTCTTTAGTGGCATATATTAATCATTTAAACTATCTAAAAAATCATTATCCCAATACATTCTTGCTTCTTTTTTTTCTCTATCCTTTTTTTCTTGTTCTGTTTCACCGTATTGTATAGGTAAACATGGTAAAGAAAACCCTGAAATACTACCATCTTCATTATACCATACTTCACTTTTAAATTGTGGCATATACTATGTGTTTTATGTTTAAAATAAATTAATACCCTGTTTTTTCATTTTTTCAATTACTTCGTTTGCTTCTTCTAAAGCATCACATTTAATTTCAATATTAAAACCTTTTACTTCTTTTGCTATTTTTGTAGCCATTTCAGTTGCCTGTTTTAACGTATCACCCCACCCTAAAACACACCCTACTTGTGTCATTTCGTCAACTTGTGGCAAAAACCAATAAACTCCTTCTTCAATAGATAAGTTTTTAATTCTAACATTTGATTTATATTTTTCAGGGAATGTAATAGCTAATGGTTCTTTTCTCGCCCACTCACTTGTTATGATTATCTGACAACCATATTTGTATTTTGACTTAACATTAGGTACAATTCCATTAGCTACTTCCCATACATACTCACCTGCATTTTCAAACATTTCAAAAGCTAATGTAGTTGGTGGTGAAGCACTCCGACAGGTCATATCAGTTAGTATTGCTTTATCTTTACCTATGCTTCTCATTTCATTAGAATACCAACCACGATAACCATACATTTCTAATATAGGAGAAAGTTTTACATTAGCATCTAAAACGGCTTTCGGGAGGCTTTTATAGCTTATGAATTTACAAATGTAAGCACTATCCTTAACTTCAACTCCGGCAACGTTATTTTCAGGGAATTTTCCATCAACACAAAAAGAATCAAACCCATATTCACAAGCGTCTTTTATAGGTGTTTCAACTATAAACTTTTCTTTGTTTTGAAACATTCCGTATTCGTTCCTTAAAAAATCTAAAAATGGTTTACTTGTTCTATAATTATCGTGATGCCAAGTTTCCATTAAACCACGATAAACATTATTTTTTATATATAAATCATCATTAAGTTTTAAGTGTTCTACTAAATCATCAAAACCTTCAATAACTTTATAGTCATTTAAAGGCATATCTAATTGTTTTTGCAACTCCTTAAATCTATCCCTATAAATTTCTAATTCTTCTCCACGACCCGAACCATAAACAATTTTTCCTTGAGACCTTAGCCATGATTGAAAAGAACCTTGAAATAAATGTGGAAAACAGAAAATATCTATCTCATAAAAATAATCCCAAATATTATATATCTTAATTACATTTTCAATACCCGTTCCTATTCTACCCCTATATGGGTGTGGATATGCTTCTTCATACGGGCAATAAAGATATACTCTACCATAAAATTCTGCCATCTTTATAGCAAAATCAATATTTGTTCCATAATCATAGCAAAGTAAACCTTTGTCTTTTAATTTATATTTATCTGCCATACTATTCGTTGTTTAAATATTCATCATAACTAATACCTGCACTTGCACACATTAATCGTTCAACTGCATCGCTTATCGTATGTTCTTTCAAATACGGTGCATTTTTATCAAAACCTGCTTGTGCATCCTTATCAACTAATCCTAAATCCCTACGTTTTTCAAAATACAAATCAAAATCCATTATTTCATGTTCTGTAAGTCCCCTTTGCTTAGTTAATGCTTCTTCTATCAATTCGTGAACCATTATAAGTTTATTGAAAAACTCGTTACCTTGTTCACTTATTCTTACTTGCAAAGTACCTAAATCATCATAAAAATAGTCCCCACAAGTATTGTAACGTTGTTGTTCATGTGGTATTGTTTCTATATTAATCCTCATTTTCTAATAGTTTTATC
>Ga0316218_1000745_pt1 | contig 41477 bp, 35 predicted proteins | sample TBH18003metaG_FD_203634 | JGI IMG/M metagenome (GOLD analysis project Ga0316218, IMG submission 203634) | Freshwater microbial communities from Trout Bog Lake, Wisconsin, USA - TBH18003 | ecosystem: Environmental > Aquatic > Freshwater > Lake > Hypolimnion/Profundal zone | place: USA: Wisconsin...
AGCCAGAGTCGAAGATGCCGATAGTGGGACGCGCGCTCATGGGTGGCTACTCGGTGGGGATGGTGGTGGTCTCAAAGACATTGTAGGTGCGGGAGAGGTCGGCGTGGCCGGCGAGGGTGGCGGCGGGCTGGCCGTTGACGAGGAAACGGACGGAGGCGATCTGCGGCAGGTTGGCGTGTAGGGTGGCGACGATGGATTGGAGGGTGAGGTTTTCGGCGACGATGCCGGAGGGATGCGTGGCTACGAAGGCGGGGTTGAGGTTGATGACGGCGGTGAGCGGCTGGATGGTGGGGTCTGGGGAATGGGTGCCGGCGGGGGCGTTGAAGAGGAAGACGTCGTCCACGGCTGGGCCGGAGGGGAGCGGGTGCGCGGTGCCGGGCTGGGCGCAGGAGGCGAGCAGGCGGGTGAGCAGGGCGCGGGCGCGGGCGGTGGGCTCGGCGGGAAGCGAGAGCATGAGGGTGGTGGGGGTGAGCGTGTTGGTGGCGTCCACGGGGAGGTAGCGGGTGCTGGGGGCGGTATCGCGGGGCGCGGGGGCGGGGATGGGCTCGTCGAGGTGGTAGCCGGCGAACTGCTCGATGTGGCGACGGTTCATGTAGAAGAGCAGGCCAGCCATGAGCAGGATGGAGACGGTGAGCACCGCGAAGAGGATGCGCTGGTAGCGGGGAATGGAGTTAGTCGAGGGCATAGATGGCCAGGCCGCTGAGCAGCTTGGGGTAGAAGTCGGTGGACTTCTGGGGCATGACGTCGAGGGCGAAGGCGATGTCCTTGAGCTGGTCGAGGGTGCAGGGGTTGATGAGGAAGGTGACATCGGCATCGCCGCTGGCGACCTGGTCGGCGGCCTCCTGCGGGTCGCGAAGGTAGCGGAGGTTGCGCTGCTCACGGACGGACTCGGGTGTGAGGCCGAGGACCTGCTCGAGGATGAGGGAGTGGAGCTGTACGACGTCGAGGCGGCGCTGCAGCGGGGAGATGGTGGAGAGCGCGGAGTCCACGGCGGCGGGCTTGCCGGTGAGCATGTAGTTGCCCTCGCGGGTGACGGCAACAAGCGAGACGCGGTCGGGACGCGCGGCGCGGGTGATTTGCGCGATGAGGTCGGAGGCCTTGGTCTCGGTGAGCTTCATGACGTCGAAGGTGCGGGCGAGACCGTTGAGCATCTGCGCGGGGGAGAAGCCGTCGAGGCCGAAGACGACGCGGTGGGTGGGCAGGATGGTGATGCCGGGGTCTTCCATATTGACGAAGGTCATCATCATGGCGGCCTCTGGGAAGCTGGGGCTGGGAAGCTTGCCGGCCAGGGCGGCGGGTGGAGTGAGCGGCTTGCCGAGTTCGGCGGCGCGTTCGCGGGCGTAGGCGACGGAGGTCTCGTAGCGGTGGTGGCCGTCGGCGATGATGAGTTTCTTGTCGGCCATGACGCGGCATACGGCGGCGATGGCGGCGGGGTCGGAGATCTTCCAGAGGCGGTGGGTGACGCCGTATTCGTCCACGACCTCAACCTCGGCGGGTGCGCCGGTGAAGAGGATGGACTCGGCGGCGAAGGCGGGGTCGGAGTAAAGAAGATAGATCTGCTCGCAGTAGGCGCGGGTGGCCTTGAAGAGGTTGAGGCGGTCGCTCTTGGGCTTGGAGAGGGTCTGCTCGTGGCGGAAGATGACCTGCTCGGCGTAGTCGTAGAGCTGGCCGAGGGCGATGAAGCCGCGGCGCTCACGCTGTTCGGTGGAGTTGGGAACGATGTAGGTCTGGCTGTAGGCGTAGATGGCGGGGTCGGATTCCTCGATGAGGATGCCGTCTTTGCGCCAGGCGGCGAGGTCGCGTGCGGCGCGGGTGTAGACGTTGTTGTGCTCGTCGTCGCCGGGTTCGTGGAGGCCGAGGATGACGCGGATGAGGTTGTACGGGCTGCTTTGGTAGTAGCGGGCCTGCATGGCCGGGGAGATCTTGTCGTAGGGCTGTGTGACGACGTCTTGGGCGTTGACCTTGGCGGGGTTGTAGCGGAGGGCGCGGAAGGGGTAGATGCTGGCCATGGGGAGTAGGGGGATGCTCCGGGTGGGATTGAGCGCTGGAATGTGGAAGGGCGCTCTCAAACCATTATAAAACGCTGGTTTGTCACGCCTGTGGAGGGATGGACGAGAGCGCGTTATCCAATCACTTTACCGAGGTCAGCGATTTCGTTGAGAAGCAGGTTCTTCGCGGGCGGCTATTCCTTGCCGCCGAGCATAGAACGCTCGGCGGCGGCGGAGGCCCGCTCAGAATGACAATTTCCAAAGGGATACCCCAACAACGCTGCGCGTTGTTGGGGTACCCAGCGTCCAACGCATAGCACGGATTGTGCGCGGGTTGACGTAAAGTGGAGGGTGATGGGATTTGCGCGAGGCAAGGCGTTGTGGGCGGCGGCGATGCTGCTGGGGGTGTGCGCGGCGGCGCTGGGGCAGCAGGCTGCTCCGGCGGATGCGGAGACGCAGCCGGTGGGTGTGGTGCGGGTGAGTTCGACCGAGGTGGTGCTGAACGCGACGGTGGTGGACCAGACGCAGCGGGCGGTGGAGGACCTGGGCAAGAGCGATTTCAGGGTGTGGGAGGATGGGGTTCCGCAGACGATTGTGGGGTTCAAGCGCGAGGATGTGCCAATATCGCTGGGCATCCTGATTGACAGCTCAGGCTCCATGTACAACAAGGTGGAGGGCGTGCGGACGGCGGTGATGGACCTGATCAAGGCATCGAACGCCGGCGACGAGACGTTTGTGGTGAACTTCAGCGACGAGCTGTTTCTGGACCAGGAGTTCACGTCGGACGAGGGCCGGCTGAAGGAGGCGCTGCAACGGTTCCAGCCGCAGGGGGGCACGGCCATCTACGACGCGGTGATGGCCGGGGCGGACCATCTGACGCAGGGAGCAAAGCACAGCAAGCAGGTGCTGCTGATTGTGACCGACGGGGACGATCACGACTCGGCGGCGACGCTGGAGAGCGCGATACGGCGGGTGCAGGAGTTGAACGGGCCGGTGGTGTACTGCATCGGGATGCTGTTTGGGGCGGACGACATGGACCGTGCCTCGCGGAGGCACTCGACCAAGGTGCTGCAGACACTGGCCGACGAGACGGGCGGAATCGCGTTCTTTCCGCACACAGTGGACGACGTGGACGGGATAGCGAAGCAGGTGGCGCAGGACATACGCAGCCAGTACACGCTCAGCTACCGCTCGACCAAGCCGTACACGGATCCCGGATATAGGCAGATACGCGTGGTGGCCGACAGCCGCAGCCACGGACGGCTGACGGTGAGGACGCGGAACGGATACTATCCGAAGCCGGCGGGGCCTGCTCCGGTGAGTGAACAGAACATGAAGGACTCAGGACAGAGGTCAAAGTGACGGGTGAGGGAAGGCTTCTGCTGATGGACACCTGCGGGGCGGCGGGGTCGGTGGCGCTGGCCGAGGGCGGGCGTGTGGTGGCGAGCCGCACGCTGAGCGTGCGCGGGGCGGCGGCCGAGCTGCTGCCAGCGGTGCGGGCGATGATGGCAGAGCGAGGGTGGAGTCCGGCGGAGTTGGAGGCGATTGTGGTGGTGAGCGGGCCGGGGTCGTTCACGGGCGTGCGCATCGGCGTGAGCGCGGCGAAGGGATGGAGCGAGGGGGCGGGCGTTCCAATGGCGGCGCTGTCGCGGCTGGAGGTGTTGGCTTCCAAGAGCAAGGGCGAGCGGGTGCTGGCGGTGCTGGACGCCGGGCGGGGAGAGTTCTACGCGGGGAGCTATACGCGGCGGGGCGGGGAGATGGTGTGCGCGTGGGAGCGCATGGTGAAGCGCGAGGAGTTGGAGCGGGAAGCGGACACTGCGAAGGTTGTGGTGTGCGAGGGGAAGGTGGCGGAGGCGTTGAAGGCATTCGAGTCGGTGATGGTGGATGAGCCGAATGCTGAGGACGCGCTGAGCTTGGGGATGGCGGCGATACGGGCGGGAAGACTGGCGGATGTGGCGGGGCTGGATGCGAACTATCTGCGGCGGGCCGAGGTGGAGATGCTGGAGCGGATGCGGGAGCACGAGCGGCGGTGATACGGCGGGCGGTGGCTGCGGATCTAGATGCGATTTTGGAGTTGGAGCGCGGTGTTCCGGAGTGCGCGCACTGGAGCCGCGAGGAGTACGAGCGGATGCTGGCGGGGGCGGGCGAGGGGGCGTTGCGGCGGTGGGCGCTGGTGGTGGAGGCGGACCATGAAATCTGTGGGTTTGTGGTGGTGAAAACGCTGGATAGCGGTGGTGAAATGGCGGCTGAGATCGAGAATTTGGCGGTGAAATTGGCGGCACGGCGGCGGGGATTGGCGCGTAAGCTTTGCGGCGAGGCCGAGCGGCAACTGCGGGAGAGCGGGGTGAGGGTGGTGGATTTGGAGGTGCGGGAGAGCAACGTGGCGGCGCGGGGACTGTATGCGGAGGCCGGATTCCGGGAGGTGGGGAGGAGGGTGAAATATTATGCAAGCCCCTGCGAGGATGGGGTGTTGATGCGAAAGGAGATAGCGGTGGCGTAGTTACCCCCTCCGGGACTTTATAATGGAGACAAATGGTTAAAGACGGATACTTTTACGGGTTGGGACTGCTGGCGGTGGCGTTGGCGGAGTGGATGACGATGCACTCGCGCGGGCTGACGGGCTGCATTGTGCTGCTGGCGTTGTTTTTCCTGTGGTTCTACCGCGATCCGGAGCGGAAGGCGCCGCAGGGCGAGGGGCTGGTGGTGTCTCCGGCGGACGGAAAGGTGGACGAGTGCGAGTGGATTGAGACGCCGCAGGGGAGCCGCGTGCGGATCAGCATTTTTCTGAACGTGTTCAACGTGCATGTGGCGCGGACGCCCATGGAGGGTGAGTTGGTGGATGCGGAGTACCGCAAGGGGACGTTCATGAATGCGATGGACCCCGAGGCGGCGATGTTCAACGAACAGATGCTGATGGTGATCCGCAACGAGAGGGCTGAGATAAGCCTGAAGCTGATAGCGGGATTGCTGGCGCGGCGGATTGTGACGTACGTGAAGCCGGGCGACAAGCTGGAGCGCGGGCAGCGTGTGGGCGTGATCAAGTTCGGGTCGCGGGTGGACGTGCTGCTGCCTGGAGACGCGAAGCTGATGATCCGCAAGGGAGCACAGGTGAAGGCAGGCAGCACGGTGCTGGCGCAACTGGCTTAGGCCAGACTGGGAATCCACGGGACAAGAAGGGCGGCACGTGATGGGACAGCAAGAAGACTTCCAACTGAAGCCGCAGCGGCAGCGCAAGCGGGGCATCTTCCTGCTGCCGTCGGTGTTTACCTCCATCAACATCGCCATCGGATACTACGCCATCACGCAGAGCCTGCAGGGGACGATTACTCCGGAGAGCCACTATCACTTTGACAATGCAGCGATGGCGATCGGGCTGGCGGTTCCGTTTGACGCGCTGGACGGGCGGATAGCGCGCATGACGAACACGTGCAGCGAGTTCGGCAAGGAGCTGGATTCGCTGGCGGACGTGATCACGTTCGGCGTGGCGCCGAGCATCCTGGCGTGGGCGTGGGGATTCCGCGTGCTGCGGCTGCTGCCGGAGAGCGCAGCCTACCAGCAGTTGATTGCGCTGGGGACGTTCATCAGCTTCATGTTCCTGATCTGCGGAGCGAGCCGGCTGGCGCGGTTCAACATCAGCGCTAACCCGGCGCCTTCGAACCCCGGACGGCCGGACCGGAAGTACTTTGTGGGGATGCCGATACCGGCTGCGGCGGGGGCGATTGCGTCGGTGGTGCACTTTTTCCATGGAAGCCCGATCTACCAGTGGTGGTGGGCGCTGGTGTGGCTGGTGTTTGTGGCGACTGTGGGGCTGCTGATGGTGAGCCGCTGGCGGTTCTGGAGCGGGAAGGAGATTAATCTGGGGCTGCGGCATCCGTTCCAGGGGGTGATTCTGGTGGCGGTAGTGGTGGCCATCGTCTGGGCGTACTCGCAGTGGGTGCTGTTGCTGATTGCGCTGGGATACATGGTGAGCGGGCTGTGGGCGCGGGCCGGATATAGCTGGCAGAGAGCGCGGGCGCAGAGCGGGGTGTCCGCATGAGCCGCACTGGGCGGGTGGTGGTGGCCGGAGCGGCCACGCTGATGGGCAAGGAACTGAACGAGGCGCTGGGGGAGTCTCCGCTGGCGGCGATGGACTTTGTGCTGCTGGACGAGGAGGAGTTGGCGGGGAAGCTGGAGACGGCGGGCTCGGGTGATGTGACGTTTGTGCAGAAGCTGACGGCGGAGTCGTTTGCGGGTGCGGAGTATGTTTTTCTGGCGGGCGACGCGGCTACGACCCACGCCAACGCCAAGCCGGCGACGGAGAGCGGCGCGGCGGTTGTGGATTTGAGCGGAGCGCTGGAGGCGACGAGCGGGGTTCCGGTGCGTGCGCCGTGGGTGGCGGAGATGCTGGGCGCACCGGCGGGTGCGATTGATTTGCGGACGCCGGCGGTGGTGAGCGCCGAGCCAGCGGCGGTGATGCTGGCGACGGTGCTGGCGCAGCTCCAACAGACGCGCAAGGTGAAGGCGGCGACGGCGACGGTGCTGGTTCCGGCGAGCCAGTTCGGGCGGGCGGCGCTGGACGAGCTGCACCAGCAGGCGCTGGCGCTGATGAGCTTCCAGACGGCGCCGAAGGAGGAGTTTGATGGGCAGGCGGCGTTCAACGTGACGCCGGAGATGGGCGCGGAGTCCAAGGTGCGGCTGGCGGAGGCTGAGGGGCGTATACGGCGGCACCTGGCGGCGATTGCCGGAGATGCGCTGCCGGAGCCGGCGGTGCAGGTGGCGATGGCGTCGACGTTCCACGGGGTGGTGGCGTCGGTGCTGGTGGAGCTGGGCGAGCCACTGGGCGAGGACGAGATGAAGGCGGCGCTGGATGGAGAGAGAGTGGATGTGCTGCTGGACGCGAACGATCCGCCGAACAATCTGAGCGTGGCGGGGCAGGCGAACATCCAGGTGCGGGTGCGGCGCGAGGGCGAGGACGGACGGCGGTGGTGGCTGTGGGCGGCGGCGGACAATCTGCGGCTGGCAGCGGCGAATGCGATTGCGTGCGCCGGAGAGCTGGGGAGATTGAAACCTAAGGGGCAGGTGCAGTAGGCGGTCGGTTCCAATGTCGGAACCGGTTGCAAAGATTTTTGCAATTATTTTGTTCACACGGCGTGAATCCGGCGCACAATAAAACGTCAACGTGCTGAATCGTCCTGCGGGCGAGGCACGTCAAGAGTAAAGACGAGGAACGGAAAGCGAGGTGAGACCGATGACACGCATTCACTTTCATCAGCAACTGGCGGCACTGAAGGACAAGCTGCTGGAGATGGCGATGACCACGGAGCAGGAACTGGAGACGGCCGTGGAGGCGTATGTGAAGCGGGACGAGCATCTGGTGGCCAAGGTGAACGAGCTGGAGATGCGCGTGAACCGCTCGGAGCGCGAGGTCTACGAGATGGCGTATGAGCTGCTGGCCAAGGAGCAGCCGATGGCGATTGACCTGCGGTTCATCCTGGCGGTGATCAAGATCAACTCGGATCTGGAGCGCGTGGGCGATCTGGCGATCAACATCAGCGAGCGCGCGGTGGCGCCGCCGGACACACCGGAGGTCTCTCTGCCCGTGGACATACACATCATGGGGGAACGCGCCCGCATCATGGTGGGCCTGGCCATCCAGTCGCTGCTGGAGGAGGACGCGGCGCTGGCCGAACGAGTCATCCGCATGGATGAAGAGATAGACGCCATGAACCGGCAGACGCAGGAATCGCTGATGCTGCTGATGGAGTCGAACACGGATGTGACGATGCCGGCGCTGTTTGCGCTGATTGTGTCGCGCAGCCTGGAGCGGGTGGGCGACCATGCGACGAACATCGCCGAGGACGTCATCTTCTGGGTGCGGGGCAGCGACGTGCGGCACCGGGCGATACTGGCGGACGCGGAGTAGGGCGGGCAAAGCAAGCAACGTCAGGGTTTTGCGGGGACTGTGCGCAGATTGGGGCGGAGCTGTGCGACGGCCTTCCTTGACGGGGGCGGGGCGGAGAAAATAACCTGAAAGGGATGAACAGGCTTCCCCAAGCGGCGTGCATCTGTTGTCCGTGCTGTAGCCAGACGGCGCGCCGCGGCCTGTGAGTTGATTTCCGACGCAACCCAAGCCCACTGAAACGCGCCCACGAACCAACGTGGGCTTTGTTGTATGCAATCCACCAGAGAGACTGAGGAGCATTCCATGAGCGAAGAGACGAAGCAGCCGGTGAAGGAGACCAAGGCGCAGAAGAGCGAGCGCCTGAAGGTGGAGAAGAACCCGTGGGATGCGTGGAGCGAGGTGCAGGAGTTTGCGCGGCAGGGACGCGCCAGCGTGCTGCCGGAGTGGGCGAACTTCTACTTCAAGTGGTGGGGCATCTACACGCAGGGCGACGGCGTGGGCGCGGTGGGCGGCGTGGGCGGCGAGGGCGTGACGACCGACTACTTCATGATGCGCATCGCCGTTCCCAACGGAATCGCGAACTCGGAACAACTGAAGACGATCGCGAAGATAACGCGCGAGCATGCGCGGGGCATCTGCGACATCACGACGCGGCAGTGCATCCAGATGCACTGGCTGACGATCGAGTCTCTGCCGGTGATTGTGGAGGAGCTGACGAAGGTGGGGCTTTCGCCCAAGAGCGCGTGCGGCGACGTGGTGCGCAACGTGACGGGCTCTCCGCTGGCCGGGGTGGACCCGGAGGAGATGATTGACGCGTCGGCGCTGGCGAAGCGGGTGGCGAAGCTGATGAACGGCAACGATGAGTACTTCAACCTGCCGCGGAAGTTCAAGATCTGCATCACGGGATCGCCGTCGTGGGACTGCTATCCGGAGATCAACGACATCGGCCTGACACCGGCGGTGCGTACGGTGAACGGCAAGCGCGAGGTGGGCTACTCGCTGCGCGTGGGCGGCGGGTTGAGCCGCGAGCCGCACGTCGCGGTGAAGCTGAACTGCTTCCTGACGGACGAGAATGCGGAGAAGGTCGTGGCCGCCGTGGCGGACGTGTTCCGCGAGCAGCAAGGGCTGCGGCAGAGCCGTACGCAGGCGCGCATGAAGTACCTGTTCCTGAAGGAAGGGTGGACGGCGGAGAGCTTTCTGGCCGCGGTGGAAAAGAAGCTGGGGTTCAAGCTGGATCCGGCGGGCGAGGAAGCGGTGCCGAACGATTTGTATCGCGACCACGCGGGCATCCACGCGCAGAGGCAGGCGGGATTGAGCTATGTGGGCGCGAGCGTGCTGCGTGGGCGCCTGACAGCCGACCAACTGGCGCGGGTGGGCGAACTGGCCGCGCAGTACGGTTCGGGCGAGGTGCGCTTCACGGTGCAGCAGAACTTCATCGTGGTGAACGTGCCCAACGCGAAGGCAGCGGAGCTGGCGGCGGAGCTGAAGAAGATCGGCATCGAGGTGCAGGGGTCTGTGTTCTTCCGCGGGACGGTGGCGTGCACGGGCACGGAGTTCTGCAAGCTGGCTATCACCGAGACGAAGGGCTTTGCCAAGTGGCTGGTGGAGGAGATGGAGGAGCGGCTGCCGGCGTTTGACCAGCCACTGCACATCAACGTGACGGGATGCCCCAACAACTGTGGGCAGGCGTGGATTGCCGACATCGGGCTGGAGGGCAAGAAGGTCAAGATCGACGGCGAGATGAAGGACGCGTACTTCTTTGCCGTGGGCGGCGCGCTGGGCCAGCACGCGGGGTTTGCGCGGCAGATCAACTACCGCGCCGAGGTGCGCGAGGTTCCGGCGGCGATTGAGCGGCTGCTGCGCGGGTACATGAAGGAGCGCCAGGCGGGTGAGAATCTGCGCGCGTATTTTGCGCGGACGAGCGATGAAGCGCTGAAGGCGATAGCCGGCGGCGCGGCCTGAGGTGCGATGAGCCTGTTCCCCATCTTCGTGAAGCTGGCCGGGCGTTCCGCCGTGGTGGTGGGCGCGGGCGCAATCGGCGAGGGCAAGATACGCAGCCTGCTGGAGGCGGGCGCGAAGGTGCGGGTGATTGCGCCGGAGGCGACTGCGGCGGTGGTTGAGATGGCCGCGGCGGGCGAGATTCGGTGGGAGCGGCGGGAGTATCGCGAGGGCGATGTGGCTGGGGCGTTCATTGCCGTGGCGGCGACGTCTGCTCCGGATGTGAACCACTCGGTGTATGCCGAGGCGCGGGAGCGCGGCGTGCTGTGCAACGCAGTGGACGATCCGCCGTACTGCGATTTTTATTTTCCGTCGGTGGTGCGGCGGGGGGATTTGCAGGTTGCAATTTCGACAGCGGGGGAGAGCCCGGCGCTGGCGATGCAGTTGCGCAAGGAGCTGAACGAGGCGTTGTCGCAGGAGATGGGCGAGTGGGTGCGGGAGCTGGGACGGCTGCGGCGCGAGGTGTTGGCTGCGGAGCCCGCGAGCGAGGAGCGCAAGCTGCTGCTGCACAAGCTGGCAGGAATGCCGGTGTGTGGTGCGGAGGCGTGTCCGGCGCGGCAGGTTGCGCGGGAGCATGCGGCGGAGGTGAAGCGGTGAGCGGCGTGGCGCGCAAGGGCGTGGTGTATCTGGTGGGCGCGGGGCCGGGCGCGGCGGACCTGCTGACGGTGCGCGCGCAGAGATTGCTGGAGACGGCGGATGTGGTGCTGCACGACGATTTGGTTCCGACGGAAGTGTTGGCGGTGGCGCAGCGGGCGCTGGTGACGAGCGTGGGAAAGCGATGCGGGCAGACGAAGATGACGCAGGCGGCCATCCACACGATGATGGTGGATTGCGCGCGGCAGGGGATGAGCGTGGTGCGGTTGAAGTCCGGCGATCCGCTGATTTACGGGCGCGCGGGCGAGGAGATGGAGGCACTGCGCGAGGCGGGGGTGGAGTTCGAGATAGTGCCGGGGGTGACGGCGGGCGTGGCGGCGGCGGCGGGGGCGCAGGTGGCTCTGACGGACAGGCGCACGGCGGCGAAGCTGATGATTGTGACCGGCCATTACGCGGCGGAGAAGGGCGAGCGCAGGCCGGTGTTTGAGACGGCGCCGCCGCAGGACGCGACGCTGATGGTGTACATGCCGGGGCGGGAGTTTGCGGCGCTGGCCGAGGAGTTGATGGGGCACGGATGGGCGGCGGATGTGCCGTGCTGCGCGGTGTCGCACGCGGCGCAACGGGAGCAGATGGTGCGGGTGGCGGCGCTGGGAACGCTGGCGAAGCTGGTGCCGGGGCCGGCGCCGGTGGTGCTGCTGATTGGGCGGGCGGTGGCGGGGGCGAGGGATTCAGATAGTTTGGGCGTGGTGGATGCTTTGCCGGAGCCGCTGGCGCGGGAGATTGCGCTAGTGGTGGGCGGGAACTGACGCGGGAGCGGGACGAGGATACAAGTAGATGGCGGAGGCGCGGCGGCGGAAGTCGTCGAGCGCGGGCTGCCAGCTTGCGGCGATGGCGCGTGGGTCGTCGCCACGGCGGAGCGCGTCCATGGTGGCGGCGTTGGCGATGAGGGTGGCGGTCTTCTCGAAGTCGAACTGCGTTGGATAGAGATGGCGGAGCGCGCTGATGAGTTCGATGCCGAGCTCGGGAGCGTCGAGCTTGTCGCGGTCGAGCAAGGTGATGTGGACGGCGGGGCAGGGCGCGGATGAGCAGGGATAGGGTTTGGTGGCGGAGATGGTGTCGGGTTCGAAGCCGACGCCGGGGATGTGACGGGCGTTGAGGTAGGTGGAGAGCTGGAAGGAGTCAATCCAGGGCGCGCCGAAGTGCTCGAAGGGTGTGTCGGTGCCGCGGCCGACGGAGAGGTTGGACATCTCGAGGAGCGCGACGCCGGGGTAGAGGGTGGCGGCGGCGAGGCTGCGGAGGTTGGGGGAGGGATTGAGCCAGGGGCGGGCGGCGTAATCGCTGAACCACATGGAGGGACGCCAGCCCTGCGCGGCGATGACGGTGAGGTCGGCGCCGAGTTTCTTTTCGGCGTTGAAGTAGCGGGCGAGCTCGCCGAGGGTGAGGCCGTGGCGAACGGGGAGCGGCATGAAGTTGGTGTAGCTTTCGCGGCCGGAGTCGGAGACGGGGCCTTGCACCATGGTGCCGGTGATGGGATTGGGGCGGTCGAGGACGATGACGGGGAGGTGGGCGCGGGCGGCGGCCTCCAGCATGTAGCCCATGGCGGTCTCGTAGGTGAAGAAGCGGACGCCGATGTCGGGGAGGTCGATGACGATGGCGTCGAGGTTGGCGAGCTGGCTGGGCTGAGGGCGGCGCTGGGCGTCGGTTGCGCCGTAGAGGGAGATGACGGGGAGACCGGTGGCTGCGTCGGTGGTGCTGGGGATGTTTGTCGTGTCGGCTGAAGCGGCGAGGCCGTGTTCGGGGGTGAAGATGGTGGTGAGGTAAGTGTCAAGCGGGAATAACAAGTCAATATGATTGGCGACAAAATCGATTGTTCGCTGCCCGTGGCTGTCTACAGCTGATTGGTTGGTGAGCAGGCCAACACGATGATTTCCATATTGCCAGCGCCAACCGGATGGTATCTCTAATAAGCTGTGTCTGTTCTCGAGAACATCTATGCCGTTGAGCAGAGGTTGCGGTCCATAGCCTACAGCAATTGCAGCAACTGAAGCGACATCCTCGCGCAGTTGGTTAATGGAGACGCCTCCATCAGGATGAACTCGATTTGTAAGGATGATGACGTATGAGTCGCTTAGGGGATCAATCCAAATCGATGTTCCGGTAAAGCCTGTGTGGCCGAAGGAGATTTGGGGAGGGAAATAATCTCCGCGCGCGGCTGAGTACTCGGAATTGATGTCCCAACCTATGCCGCGGGTACTGCTGTATTGAGGAATTTTCGGCCACTTTTCTTTGGACATAATTCGAACTACATCCACTGACATGGGAAAAGTGCTGGTGCGTCCGGCGAGGCGGTCGAGCAGAGACTGTGCAAATGTGGCGAGGTCGGCGGCGGTGGAGAACAACCCGGCGTCGCCGGAGACTCCGCCCATGCGGCGGGCGGTGGGGTCGTGGACGATGCCGCGGAGCATGTGTCCGTTCTCGTCGTATGAAGTGGGCGCGATGAGGGGACGCCATGCGGCGGGTGGGTTGAAGGCGGTGTGCTCCATGTGGAGCGGGGCGAAGATGTGCTGCTGCGCGTAGCGGTCGAGGGTGTCGCCGGTGAGCGACTCGATGAGCTGGCAGAGGACGACGTAGCCGACATCGGAGTAGATGAACTTGGCGCCGGGGGGAGTGATGAGCGGGGAGGCGTCTGCGCGGGCGTAGGCTTCTGACTTGCCCTGCCACGGCTGCTTGAGGTCGAGGTCGGGCGGCAGGCCGGAGAAGTGGGTGGCAAGCTGCTCGATGGTGATTTTTTCTTTTCCGTTGGCGGCGAAGGCGGGGATGTACTTGGCGACGGGGTCGGTGAGCACGAGGCGATGCTGCTGGACGAGCTGCATGAGTGCGGTGGCGGTGACGATGGGCTTGGTCATCGAGGCGAGGTCGAAGATGGTGTCCTCGGTCATGGGCTCGACGGCGGGGTGGTGGTCGTCTTCGAGGGAGCGGTTGCCGTAGGCCTTGTGAAAGACGATCTGGCCGCCGTGGCCGACGAGGACGACCGCGCCGGGAATCTGGTGGGCGGCGATGGCGTTGTGGATGAGGGTGTCTATCTGGGCTTGGGCGGCGGGGGTGAGTTGGTCTTGCGCGCGCAGGGTTGGGGCGAGGGCGAGCGCGATGAACAGGAGCGCAAGCGTGCGGGCTGAGCGGGGGCGCACGAGCATGGAAACACTGTATCCCACGAGGAAGGTGACGAGGGATCCGATGAGGACGTACCAGGTCCAGGCGACGGCGGGGAGCGCGAGGTGGAGCGCGGGGATTATGACGGGGCGGGGGCCGTGCATCCAAAGAGCGATGTTGAGGGCGAGGCCGGTGAGCATTCCGGTGATGGCGCCGGATTGGGTGGCGCGGCGGGTGAGGGTTCCGAGAAGAAAGACGCCGAGCAGCGAGCCGTAGGCGACGGAGGCGATGGAGAGGCCGATCTCGACGACGTGGCCGCCGGAGCGGGAGAGCAAGGCGAGCGCGAAGAGGACGACGGCCCAGAGGACGGTGAAGGCGCGGGAGGCGCGGCTGCGGGCTGATTCGGATGAGGCTGGGCGGAGGCGGGCGTAGAGGTCCACGACGGTGGTGGAGGAGAGCGAGTTGAGCGCGGCGCTGAGGTTGCTCATGGCGGCGGCGAGGATGGCGGCGACCATGAGTCCGGCGACGCCGACGGGCATGTGGGTGACGATGAAGGCGGGGAAGATGCGGTCCGCGGAGGCGAAGGGCGCGGCGGGCGGATGCTGCGCGTAGAAGACCCAGAGTCCGGCTCCGATGAGCAGGAAGAGCGTGAACTGGACGAGGATGACCAAGCCGCTGGCGAGCAGGGCGAGGCGGGACTCGCGCAGGTTGCGGGAGGCGAGCAGGCGCTGGACCATGAGCTGGTCGGTGCCGTGGCTGGCGAGGGTGAGGAAGCATCCGCCGAGGAGACCAGCCCAGAGCGTGTAGGGCTCGCTGAGCGTGAATCCGGTGTGGATGAGGCGGAGGTGGCCGGAGGCGCCGGCGAGGGCGTGGATGGCGGGCCATCCGCCGGTGACGCCGCGGCCGAGGGTGAAGAGGGCGGCGAGGGTTCCGGCGAAGTAGAGCAGCATCTGCACGACGTCGGTCCAGATGACGGCGGTGAGTCCGCCTTCGAAGGTATAGATGAGCGTGAGCAGAGTGATGAGGCCGATGGCGGGGGCGTCGTGGAGGTTGAGGGCGAGCGAGACGACGATGGCGACGGCGAAGACGCGGACGCTTTCGGCGGCGGCGCGGGTGACGAGGAAGACGATGGCGGTGAGGCGGTGGAGCGTGGGGCCGAAGCGGCGGTCTATGAGCTGGTAGGCGGTGAAGAGCTCGCCTTGGAAGTAGCGGGGCAGGAAGAGCAGGCAGACGAGGATGCGGCCGAGGAGGTAGCCGAAGACGAGCTGGAGGAAGCCGAGGTCGGAGGTGAAGGCGAGGCCGGGGATGCTGATGATGGTGAGGGTGGAGGTTTCAGCAGAGACGATGGAGAGCGCGATGGCCCACCAGGGGAGGTTGCGGTCACCGAGGAAGTAGGTGCGGAGGGAGCGGTCGCGGGTGCGGAAGTGGAGGCCGAAGAGGGTGACGGCGATTAGGTAGGCCGCGACGATGGCGAGGTCGAGTGCGTGCAGACGCGGGACGGCGGCGGCGGGCGTGAGCGCGGTTGCGGCAAGCAGGATGGGCGGAGTGGTCAGGGGACTCCTCGTTTCGATAGGATAACCACTTATGAGCTACTTTTTTGCGTTGGACGGCGGCGGGACCAAGACCGCCGGTTTGCTGGCAGAGGATGACCGCGTTCTGGCGCGGGCGACGGTGGGAACCATCAAGCTGACGCGGGTGAACGAAGAGGTGGCCGAGGCGCGGCTGAAGGAGCTGCTGGACGAGCTGGCGGAGAAGAGCGGCGTGGCGGCGACGAAGATTGCGCATAGCTGCGCGGGGATCGGCGGGTTTTCGATTGAGCGTCTGCGGACGTGGACGCACGACGCGATTGCCAAGCTGACGGGCGGGACGGTGGAGGTGTGCGGCGACGAGGACATTGCGCTGGACGCGGGGTTCCGCGGGGGCGCGGGGATATTGGTGATTGCTGGGACGGGTTCGATTGTGCTGGCGCGGGCCGAGGACGGCAGCCGCTACTCGACCGGAGGGTACGGGTCCGGGATGGGTGACGAGGGCTCGGGGCACTGGATTGGGTGGGAGAGCATCCACGCGGCGCTGCATGCGATGGACGACGGGCGCAGCTCGGTGCTGCTGGACGCGGTGATGAAGGAGTGGAAGCTGGGGAATCTGGGCGAGCTGATCGGGAAGGTGAACGAGACGCCGGGGCCGGATTATCCGACGCTGACGCGCACGGTGACGGCGTGCGCGGAGGCAGGGGATTCGGTGGCGAAGGATGTGCTGAAGCGCGCAGGCGAGGAGCTGGCGTGGGTGGTGGACGCGGCTTATCGGCAGATGCAGGCGGCGGGCAAGGCTCCAATATCTGGACAATCACTGGCTCCGCTGGGCGTGGCGTTCACGGGGAGCGTGATTACGCACATACAGCCAGTGCGCGCGGCGATGACGGCGTGGCTGGCGAAGAAGGCACCGGCGCTGAAGGTGATGGACGGGCCGGTGGAGGCGCTGGACGGCGCGCTGTGGCGGTGTTTGCATCACGCTGGCAAAGCTTGATTGGATGATGAGTGTGTGAAACAGGAGGGCCCGCTCGATGAGCGGGCCTTTTGCTTGCGGATAAGCGAAGTTGTTACGCGGCGGGGAGCATGTGGCCGCGGAGCATGGTGGCGGTGAGCGAGCCTTCAGCGGTGAGGATGTTGAGGCTGGCCTCGCGGCCGATAGCGAGCGAGCCGATGCGGTCTTCGACGCCGAGCATCTGCGCGGGGTTGAAGGATGCCATGCGCACGGCGGTCTCCAACGGGCAGTGGGTGAAGGCGGTGAAGTTGGCGACGGCGCGGTCGAGGGTGAGGACGCTGCCGGCGAGCGAGTTGTAGGAGCCGACGTTGGTGGTGGCGACGCCGTTGGCGACCTGGACCTCGATTTCGCCGAGCATGTAGTTGCCGTCGGGCATGCCGGTGGCGCTCATGCTGTCAGTGACGAGGATGGCGCGGGCGGCGGGCTTGGCGCGATGGAAGAGGCGGACGGCGGGCGGGGCGACGTGGATGCCGTCGCAGATGAGTTCGGCGAAGAGGTCGTCGCGGTCGAGGACGGTGCCGAGGACGCCGGGCTCGCGGTGGTCGAGCGCGCGCATGGCGTTGAAGGTGTGGGTGGCGGAGCTGGCGCCGGCGGCGATGCCTGCGATGGTCTGTTCGGCGGTGGCGTTGGTGTGGCCGATGCTGAGGCGCACGCCGAGGGAGCGGGCGTGGGCGATGAGCGCGAGCGCGTGGGGCATCTCCGGCGCGATGGTCATGAGGCGGATGTGGCCGCGGGCGGCCTGCCAGAAGCGGTCGAAGAGGGCGACGTCGGGCGGCAGGATGAGCGAGGGGTTGTGCACGCCGCGCTTGTGCGGGGAGATGAACGGGCCTTCGATGTGGATGCCGAGGGGACGGGCGATGGTGGCGTCTGATTTTTCGATGGCGGTTGCCATGCCTTCGAGGGCGCGGAGGGTGAGGTCAATGGGCGCGGTGACGGTGGTGGCAAGGTATCCGGCGACGCCGCGCGAGGCGTGATGGCGGCCGATGGCGGCGAAGGCTTCGGGTGAGCCTTCCATGCTGTCGTGGCCGGCTGCGCCGTGGGTGTGGACGTCGAAGGTGGCGGGCGCGATGACGTGGCCGGGGAAGTCGAGGGATTGGGTGCCGGGGGGGATCTCGATGGCGGCGCGCGGGGCGACGGCGGCGATGAGGCCGTCTTCGATGAGCACGACGGGGCCTTCGATGGTCTGAAGCGGGGAGAAGAGGCGGTCGGCGGTGAGGGCGATTTTCATTTCGTCATCAATTCTAAGTTAGTTGGAATCTTTGGAGACAGGCGGCAGGCCGACTTCGGAGGCGGGCGGGAGGGTGTGCGACTCCTGCCACTGGCGGAGCGCGGTGCGGAACTGGTCCATGCGGGAGATCCAAAGCTCGGTGGAGAGCTGGTAGTGGGCGGTGATGTTGCCAAGCCAGTAGGGGCGGTTGGAGCGGAGCCACGCAGCGCGGTAGAGTTCGCCGAGCTGGGTGTAGCCGTCGCGGAGGTCGGCCATGCGTCCGTTGACGCCGCCGATCTCGCTGAGTGCGTTGAGGACGACCGGGTAGTTCTGCTTGTCGTGCTGGAGATGCTGGGCGCGGGCGTAGCCGTCGAGCATCTCGTCGGCGAGCTGGAACTTTTCGGCGGTGAAGTCCATGCGGCGGGCGCCGAGCTCGAGCGCGTCGATGGCGTCGGGTTCGCGGAGAGGCTGGTGGGTGGCGGCGGCGTCGGCGCGGGCCTGCGCGATGAAGGTGAGTGCGGCTTCGGCGTGGCGGCGAAGTTCGGCGGTGTAGGGACGGAGCTTGACGCCGAGCGTGAGGCCGTCGCGGCTGAAGGGATCGAGCCAGAAGAGGGAGTTGGAGACGTCGCCGAGTTTGGCGTCGCGCAGCAGGGCGTGGGCGGTGATGAGTTCGAGCTGGGCCTGGTCGAGCGCGCCGGATGGGTCGCCGTGGAAGACGAGGCCGTAGCTCTGCTGGAAGGCGGGGATGCTGGATTCGCCCGACTGCCATGCGGCGGCGGCGCCGAAGAGGACTCCGTACCAGTCGGAGTTGAAGAGGCCCTCGCCGTCGTCGTTCCATACGGTGTTGAGCAGGCCGGTGGCGCCGAGGGATTGGCCGTCGCGGGCGAAGCCCTGAATGTTGGAGAGCGCCATGCCGTAGTTGGGATAGACGCGACGCCAGTTGTTGACGCCGGGGGAGACCCAGGTCTCAAAGCCTGCGCTGGTGAAGGGTGTGATGTAGCGCGAGAAGCCGCGGGGCTCCGGGTTGTACTGCCAGGGGATGGCGATCATGTCGCGCTTGAAGTCGGCGGGAAGCGCGGGAAGGAGTTCGGGGCTGGTGAGCGCGATGTCTCCCCAGAAGAGCAGGCGGCGGTTGAAGGGCGCGAGCGTGGAGTGAATCTGCTGGAGGAAGTCGAGGTAGACGGGGCCGAGGCCGCGCTGGGTGACGGCGTCCTGCGTTTGGCCGAGGCCGAGCTCTACGGTCTCGTCGGCGCCGATGTGCAGGAATGGCGCGGGGAACTGCTGCGCGAGCTCGGAGAACATCTGCGCGATGAGGGTGATGGAGCCGGGCTGGGCGGGGGCGAGGACGTCGCCGTGGGGCGTCTCGGCGAGCGGCTGGTACTGCTCCCAGGTGAGGAGATGGTGGAGGTGGCCGAAGGATTCCTGCTCGGGGACGATGGTGACGTGGTAGGGCTTGGCGAAGGCGACGAGCGCGGCGGCGTCGGCGGGGGTGATGGAGCCGCCGCCGGGAGGTGCGACGAGCGGATTGGAGGCGTAGGCGAGCGTGTGCTCGAAGTAGGGCGAGTAGAGATTGACCTTGTAGGCGGCGAGGGTCTGAATCTCGTGCTTCTGGAAGTCGAGCGTGGGGAGCGGGCCGCGGGAGAGGTCGTCGGAGAGTCCGCGGTAGCGCATGGCGGGCCAGTCGCGGATGACTGCGCCGTGAAGGTAGGAATAATCGCCGGAGCCGGTGACCATCTGCTTGAGGGTCTGCAGGCCGTAGAAGACGCCTTCGGAGGATGCGGCGATGACAGTGACGGCGTTGCCTGCGGTGATGAGCGCGTAGCCTTCGGCCTGCATGGGGGAGTCGAAGGCGAGGTGCGCGGCGGCGAGGCGCGTGGTGGCGGCGGCGTCGGAGGTGCGGAGGATTTCGACGGTGGCGGCTGCGTCTCCGACGGTGCCGATGAAGGCGGAGACGCCGCGGGCGGCGAGCGTCTGCGCGAGGTCGGAGGCGGCGAACTGGTCGTCCACGTCCTTTGCGGGGAGGATGCGTACACCTTTGGCGATGGAGAGGACGGCGGTGGGAGCGCATTCACGCGGCTGGGGGATGAGGCGAAGCTGTGCGGGTGTGGAGTGGGGCGCGGACTGGGCCGCGAGGGTGCAGGACGCCAGTGCGAGGAAGGCAATCAGGAGAAGGTTCGGAAGCAGGCGGCGCAGGGGCATGCAATCACGCTATCGCTTTATGGGTGCGGGTGAAAGGGGGTGTACTCATACAGGTTCGGCGGAGGGTGGCGGGGGTATGTAGCCGTGCCAGCGGGCGGTGCGGCGGATGGCTTCGTCGAGCGGGATGAGGGTTTGCAGGCCGAGTTCGGCGCGGGCGTGGGCGGTGGAGGGAACGTAGCGGGCGACGGGGGCGTCGGGGTCGGGCGCTTTGTCGATCTGGATGCGGAGGCCGGGGCGGAGGACGGAGGCGGTGCGCTCGGCCAGCGTGGCGATGGAGACGGAGTCCTCGGAGCCGGTGTTGTAGATGCTGCCGGCGGGGGCGTGGAGGAGCATGGTCCAGAGCCAGACCATGAGGTCGGCGGAGTAGAGGTAGCTGCGGTGGGGCGTGCCATCGCCGCGGATGTGGAGCGGGGTGGCGCTGATGGCGTCGCGGATGAAGTTGCCGGCGGCGAAGTGGGCGTCGAGGGGCAGATGCGGGCCGAGGAAGGCGAAGCAGCGGGCGACGACGGTGTCGAGCGCGGGCTGCGCGAGGCAGAGTTCTTCACTGAGCAGCTTGCCGGAGCCGTAGACGTCGGAGTCGGGCGCGCGGCCGGGGTAGGACTCCGGCGTGTGGGTAAGGGAGGCGGGCTGCGGGCCGTAGACCGCGCCGGAGCTGGTGTAGAGCAGGCGGCGCGCGCCGGTGGCGGCGGCGAAGCGCAGGACGTGGCGTGTGCCGTCCACGATTGAGCCGCGGAGTTCGGCGGGGGTGGACTGCGACTGGCGGCCACCGGAGTCGGTGGCGGCGTGGAGGATGAGGTCGTGGTGCGCGGCGGGGAAGTGGAAGGACTTGACGTCTCCGGCGAGGAAGGTGAGCGCGGAGTCGTTGGCGAGGTGAGGCGCGCGGGCGGCGAAGGCGGAGGGGTCGCGGGAGAGGACTGTTGCGGTGACGCCGAGCGAGAGCTCGCGGTTGGCGTGGAGGAGGGATTCGAGGAGCCAGCAGCCGAAGAAGCCGGTGCCGCCGGTGATGAAGATGCGCTGGCGGCGCAGGGGCGTGAGGTCGGCGTGGGAGAGGATGTGGTCGAGGTCGGCGCGGGATACGGGCGGGAGCATGGGCGACCCTCAGCCTGCGATGAGTTTTTCGTACGCGGCGATCTGTTGCAGGGTGAATTGCTGCATGGGTTGTTTAGCTGCCCATGCGCGATACCACGCGACGAGCCACTCGAGCGCGGATTCGAGATTAAGGTGCGGTGCCCAGCCGAGTTCGGCGCGGGCGCGGCTGGCATCGAGCATGAGGTATCCGGCCTCGTGGACGCCGGGGTCGGCATCGAGGATCCAGCGCGCGCCGTCGCCCCAAAAGGCGGTCATGCGCTCGGCGATCCACTGCACGGGGCGGGCGTCGTCTTCGGTGGGGCCAAAGTTGAATGCAGTGGCGAAGCGTGCGTCGTGGGTGAGCAGATGCTCGGCGAGAAGGATGTAGCCGTGGAGCGGCTCGAGGACGTGCTGCCAGGGGCGTATGGCGTCGGGGCGGCGGATGCGCACGGCCTCTCCGGCGAGGAATCCGCGGACGAGGTCGGGGATGAGGCGGTCGGTGGACCAGTCTCCGCCGCCGATGACGTTGCCGGCGCGTGCGGTGGCAAGGGCGACGCCGTGTTCTTTCAATTTAGCGACAGGGAAGTACGACTGGCGGTAGGCGGCGGAGACGAGCTCGGCGCAGGCCTTGGAACTGGAGTAGGGGTCGAAGCCGCCGAGCGGGTCGGTCTCACGATAGCTATAGTTCGGCAGCTCGCGGTTCTCGTAGCATTTGTCAGTGGTGACGGAGACGACGGCGCGGACGGTGGGCGTCTTGCGGACGGCCTCGAGGACGCGCGCGGTGCCGATGACGTTGGTCTCGTAGGTGGTGATGGGGTCGTCGTAGGAGGCGCGTACGAGGGGCTGCGCGGCCATGTGGATGACGACGTCGGGGCGGAACTCGGTCATGGCGCTGGTGAGGCGCGCGGCGTCGCGGATGTCTCCGCGAACGTCGTCCACGAGCTTTGCGACGGATGCTGCTTCAAAGATGCTGGGGGTGGTGGGCGGGTCGAGTGCGTAGCCGCGGACGGTGGCGCCGAGCTGCGTGAGCCAGAGGGCGAGCCAGCTTCCCTTGAAGCCGGTGTGGCCGGTGAGGAAGACGCGGCGGCCCCGCCAGTTGCCGGAGGCTACCATGTCTTCCACGGCGCCTTTCCGGAGGCCCAGAGGTCTTCAAGCTGTGACTTGTCGCGGAGTGTGTCCATGGCCTGCCAGAAGCCGCGATGGAAGAAGGCGTGGACCTGTTGCTGCTTGACGAGGCGTTCGATGGGTTCGCGCTCGAACATCTGCGAGTCGTCGGTGATGGATTCGATGACCTTGGGAGAGAGCACGAAGAAGCCGCCGTTAATCCAGCCGCCCTCGTCCTTGGGTTTCTCCTGGAAGGAGTAGATTTGCGTGTCCTTGAGGCCGAGCGCGCCGAAGCGGGCGACGGGCTGGACGCTGGTGAGCGTGGCGAGCTTGCCGTGGGAGCGATGGAATGCGATGGAGGCGGTGATGTCCACGTCTGACACGCCGTCGCCGTAGGTCATGCAGAAGGCGTCTTCGCCGGCGAGATGTTGGGCGACGCGGCGCAGGCGGCCGCCGGTGCCGGTGTTCTCTCCGGTATCAACAAGCGTGACGCGCCAGGGTTCGGCCACGGAGTTGTGGATGGTCATCTTGTTGTGGTGCTGCATGTCGAAGGTGATGTCGGAGGTGTGGAGGAAGTAGTTGGCGAAGAACTCCTTGATCATGTAGCCCTTGTAGCCGCAGCAGATGATGAAGTCGTTGATGCCGTGGCGGGAGTAGATCTTGAGGATGTGCCAGAGGATGGGGCGGCCGCCGATCTCAACCATCGGCTTGGGACGGGTGGAGGTCTCCTCGCTGAGGCGAGTGCCGAGGCCGCCGGCCAGAATGACAGCTTTCATCGCAGGCCCCTTTCGGGCGTTCAAGGCCTTCCGCAGCGTGCGCGGGAAGGTGCCGCAACCAGTATAACTGCGTTATCCTAGACGAGTTATGACCGATAAAGCAGCGGCGCTCCGCGAGCAGATTCTCGCACTGACCCAGCAGTTCCAGGCCGAGGCCTTTCCGGCGCGCACGTTTGTGCCCGGGGAGTCGGTAGTGCCGGTGTCGGGGAAGGTGATTGACCCCGCGGACATGGCGGCGGTGGTGGATTCGGCGCTGGACGGGTGGTTCACGACCGGGCGCTGGGCCAAGGATTTTGAACGCAAGCTGGCTAACTTTGTGGGCGTGCGCTCGGCGTCGCTGGTGAACTCAGGTTCGAGCGCCAATCTGGTGGCGCTGAGCGCGCTCACCAGTCCGAAGCTGGGAGCGCGGCAACTGAAGCCGGGCGACGAGGTCATCACGGTGGCGGCGGGGTTCCCGACGACGGTGAATCCGATTTTGCAGAACCGGCTGGTGCCGGTGTTCATTGACGTGGCGCTGCCGAGCTACGAGGTGGACGTGACGCAACTGGAGGCGGCGCGCTCTGACAAGACGCGTGCGGTGATGATTGCGCACACGCTGGGCAATGTGTTCGACCTGGAGGCGGTGAGCGCATTCTGCCGCAAGCACAATCTGTGGCTGGTGGAGGATTGCTGCGACGCGCTGGGTTCGACGTACAAGGGGCGCAAGGTGGGGACCTTCGGCGACATCGCGACAGTGAGCTTCTATCCGGCGCACCACATCACCATGGGCGAGGGCGGAGCGGTGCTGACCGACCGGCCGAATCTGCAACTGCTGATTGAGAGCTTCCGCGATTGGGGACGCGACTGCTGGTGCGAGCCGGGCAAGGACAACACCTGCGGCAAGCGTTTTAGCTGGGAACTGGGCAAGCTGCCCTGCGGGTACGACCACAAGTACACGTACAGCCACGTGGGCTACAACCTGAAGGCCACGGACATGCAGGCGGCGCTGGGCGTGAGCCAGATGGACAAGCTGCCGGGGTTCATCGAGCGGCGCAAGGAGAACTTCAAGAAGCTGCACGCGGCTTTGAAGCCGCTGGAGGATGTGCTGATTCTGCCGGAGGCGACGCCGGGGAGCGATCCGAGCTGGTTCGGATTTCCGATTGGCGTGCGCGAGAGCGCTCCGTTTACGCGCGACCAACTGACCGCGGCGCTGGAGGCGAAGAAGATTGGGACGCGGCTGTTGTTTGCGGGCAACCTGACCAAGCAGCCGGCGTACGAGGGATGGGAGTTCCGCGTGGTGGGCGAGTTGAAGAACACGGACTTTGTGATGGACCGCGTGTTCTGGGTGGGCGTGTATCCGGGGCTGACGGACGAGATGCTGGACTATATTGCGAAGACGGCGACGGAGTTTGTGGCAAACGCGAAGTGTGGGCTAAAGACTGTTTAGGAATGCCTTAGGTCAATTTGCAGGCTTGATGTTGTCCATTGTCAGTGGAATTCTTCTTTCGTTTATCCAGTCGCTTGTCGCGATTATGAAACCTGTAATCCCAAACTTGTGCCCATTAATTTCATTCTTTGTAATCGTGAATAAAATCTGATTAAGCTGCTCGACACTCAAGGCTGCTGCGCCAACTTCAGATGATGCGCGAATTGCCGTTTGCCACGATGCATCGTTATCGACGGTAGTTGTCCAGCCTGCCGGTAATCTTGAAATGCCGGTGGTTGCTCCGGATGAGACATCAATCTCTAAGCCAACTATTCTCTCGCCCCTGTTGAGAATGACATTCTGGATACGAAAAACAGAAGGCTGTTGGGATAATGCACTACGAGTGCTGACCAAAAAACACATAAAAATCAGCACACCAAGTGGCTTGTTGAGTTTTCCGATTAAAATGCAGCGCATTTTAATTTCCGAAGTCCGCGCCGAAGATGTGGCGCTCGACCAGAGTGCAGAGGATGTGCTCGAGGGCGAGGTGGCACTCCTGGATGTTCATGGTGACGTCTGAAGGGATGACGATGTTGAGGTCGCAGAGGGCGGACATCTGGCCGCCGCCGTTGCCGGTGAATCCGATGGTGGAGAGGCCGAGGGAGCGGGCGACGGTGCAAGCGTTGAGCATGTTGCGCGAGTTGCCGGAGGTGGAGATGGCGAGGAAGACGTCGCCGGGGAGGCCGATGGCCTCGATTTGGCGGGAGAAGACGCTGTCGTAGATGTAGTCGTTGCCGATGGCGGTGAGGATGCTGGAGTCGGTGGTGAGGGCGACGGCGCGCAGGGCAGGTCGGTCCACGGTGAGGCGGACGACGAACTCTGCGGCGAGGTGCTGGGCGTCGGCCGCGGAGCCGCCGTTGCCGGCGATGAGCAGCTTGTGCCCGGAGCCCATGGCCTTGGCGATGAGCTCGGCGGCGGAGTTAAGCGAACTGATGAGGGCGTCGTCTGCAACGACACGCTGGAAGGTAGCGATACTGTTGCCGAGCAACTTGCGAGTGAGGTCCTGCATGGTGGGCCTCCTGATCAGGCGGACTTGGGGACGTCCGGAGGAATATCGAAATTAATGCGCTCCAACTCGACGGCGTAGGGGCGCTTCTGGATGAAGGTGTAGATGGCGCCGACGTACTCGCCCATGACGCCGAGGAAGACCAGTTGCAGCGAGCCGATGAAGAAGACGCCGATGAGCATGGGCGCGAGGCCGAGGGTGAAGGTCTTCCAGAAGGCAATCTTGAGGAATAGGTAGACGAGTGCAATGAAAAATGAGATGGCCGCGCCGGAGAATCCGGCGAAGGCGGCAAAGCGCAGCGGAACCTTGGAGTGGTTGACGATGCCGAGCATGCCGATGTCGTAGAGCGTGTACCAGTTGTTCTTGCTGGCGCCGCGCTCGCGGACGGGCTGGTCGAAGAGGAGCTTCTTGTAGGGGAGGCCGATTTCGGCGATGAGTCCGCGGAAGTAGGGGTAGGGATCGTCGAAGGAGCGGACGAGGTCGATGACGCGGCGGTCGTAGAGGCCGAAGCCGGTGTAGTTCTGGATGGTCTCGACGGAGCTGAGACGCTCGACGGTCTTGTAGTACTGCTTGCGCAGCCAGAACATGAGGCCGTTCTCCTGGCTGGTGTGCTTGACGCAGAGGACCATGGAGAAGCCCTCCTCCCAGCCGCGAATCATCTCTGGGATGAGGTCGGGCGGCTCCTGGAAGTCGGCGGCGATGCCGATCATGGCGTCTCCGCGGGCCTGCAAGAGGGCGTGGATGGGGGAGCGAATGTGGCCGAAGTTGCGGGCGTTGAGGATGACCTTGACGTTGGGGTCCTGCGCGGCCAGACGCTTGAGGATGGCGGGCGTGGAGTCGGAGGAGTGGTTGTCGATAAAGATGTGCTCGTACTTGTAGCGGCCGATCTGCGTCATAATCTCGCGGACGCGGAGATACATGGCTTCGGCGTTGTCTTCCTCGTTGTAACAGGGCGTGATGATGCTGATGGTCTTCATGGTTTACAGAGTGGGATAAGGATACTAGACGGCGGCCTCGGGCGGCGAATGTTTGTGGTGGCGGAAGCTGAACTTGCGGTGTCCGATGAAGCTGTAAATGATGGTGCCGAAGGTGACGATGGCGCCGGCCAGATAGGGCGAGAGCTGCTGCAGGGTGAAGAGGTGTCCGTTGAAGGTGAAGGCGTTGAAGCGCGCTGGCGCGGCGAAGACGATGCCGTTCTTGATGATGGGCAGCAAGAAGAGGCCGGGGATGGCGGCGCTGCCGTAGACGATGCAGCAGCGGATGTACTCCTTGAGGTAGTTGCCCTGCGTGCGGAAGACGAAGAGCTTGTAGCCGAAGAAGGCGACGGTGATGCCGATGGCATTGGAGAGCATGGAGGCGAAGATGTAGCCGTGGATGCTGACGCCACCAGCGATGTGCATCTGAAAGTTGCGGAAGAGAAATGTGAAGTAGGCGAACATGCCGTAGCCGAGCGCCGTGTTCCACATGCCGACCAGGATGTAGCGGACGAACTGCAGGCCGGTGATGCGGGCGGCGAAGGCGAGCAGATTCTGACGCCGGGATGGGGGCAGGACTTCTTCGACGGGTTCGTGGATGCCGGAATCGTGTCGTGGGTCGGTCACGGGAGAGCCTCAGCAGAGTTTGTAGTGCATTCTAGTCCGAACAAGGGATAGCTTGCCGGAGTTAGTCGGGCAGAGGTTCGACGATCATGTTGGCGAGGAACTCCTCGCGGGAGAGGAACGGGAAAAGGTCTTCGAGCGGCTTGGAGGCCATGGAGCCGTCGGGCTTGATGTAGGAGGACGCGCGGGGGATGCGCTCCTCGGCCGGGGCGATGAAGACCTCGCAGAGGACGGGGCCGGGCGAGTCGAGAACCTGACGCACCGCCTGCTCCATGCCGTCGCGGCTCTCGATGCGGACGTAGGGCAGGCCATAGGCATGAGCAAGGGCGGACAGGTCGGGCAAGGTCATGCCGCTGGTCTTGTCGGCGCCGACCAGCAGCTTGAAGTATCCGGATTGTGAGGCGCGGATGGAGGCGTAGCCGTCGTTGTTGCCGACGAAGAACTTAATCGGCAGGCCAAGACGCTGGACGGTGGCCAGCTCCTGGATGTTCATCTGGAAGCCGCCGTCGCCGTCCACGCAAATCGTTCGCTTACCGCTGGCGACGGCCGCGCCGATGGCGGCAGGCAGGCCGAAGCCCATGGAGCCGGTGCCACGGTTGTGGAAGCAGCGCTGGCCGCGCTTCATCTTGAGGCAGAGCAGGAATATCTCGATGGTGAAGCCGGAGCTTCCGGGGACGATGACGTCGCCTTCGGCCATCGCGTCACTCAGGACCTCGGAGAAGTGGTACATGCTGATGTGGCCGGGCAGGTTGCGGTGCTCGGGTAGGACGAGCGGGTAGCGCTGCTTCCACTCGCGGCAGCGTGCGGTCCAGTCGGCCCACGCGGTGGCATCAACCCCGGCGGTGCGGGGCAGAAGCTCGGACAGAAATTGGCGGACGTCTGCGACCACGGGAAGGTGAATCTCGGTCTGCATCTTGCGGATCTCGGCCTCGTCGATATCCACCATGACCTTGCGCGCGCCGCGGGCGAGGCGGTCGTGGGCGTAGGCGGTGAGCGCCATGTCGAGACGCGAGCCGAGGACGATGAGCAGGTCGGAGTTCTGCAGGGTGAAGTTGGCGCCACGCGGGGCGAGCGAGCCGGGACGACCGAAGCAGAGCGGATGGTCGTCGGGAATGAGGTCGAAGCCAAGCCACGTAGTGAGCACGGGGATGCCGCACTTCTCAGCGAATTGGAGGAAGAGATCGACTGCGCCGGCGGAGCGGATGCCGTTTCCGGCTAGGATGACCGGGCGGCGCGAGGAGCGCAGCATCTCGACGAGTTTTTCAGCTTTGGCGGCGAGGTCGGCGGCTGGTGGTTCGGCGGGCGGAGTGAAGCCGCGGAGTGAGGCGGAGTCAATCTGGGCAGCCTGCACGTCGAGCGGCACGTCAATCCACACGGGGCCTCGACGGCCGGTGTTGGCCAGCCATGCGGCTTTTTCGAGATGGAAGCGGATGTCGGCCGGGTCCATGATGGTGACGGCGTACTTGGTGATGGGGGTGACGAGGGAGACGATGTCAATCTCCTGCACGCCGAGGATGCGGACGCCGGTGTCGCGCTTGAGGTCGGCGCGCTTGACCTGTCCGGAGACGAACATAACCGGAGTGGAGTCGAGCCATGCGGCGGCGACACCCGTGATGGTGTTGGTGCTGCCGGGGCCGGTGGTGACCAGCGCGGCGGAGAGACGGTTGGTGATGCGCGCGTGAGCCTCGGCGGAGACGGCGCAGGCCTGCTCGTGGAGGTTGCAGACGTACTTGAGTCCGGCGCAGCGGCCAAGAGCGTCGTCGAGGTGCATGGCGCCGCCGCCGGCGAGCATGTAGACGGTGCCAACTTGGCGGTCGGCAAGGAACTGCATGATGTAATCGGAGACTCTCATCTTAGGGCTTCTGTTCGGTGAGTTCGGGATTCTGTTCGAGGATGGCGTCAATCACTTCTCGGACGACACCGTAACCGCCGTTGGCTTTGGCGATGTAGTTGGCTTGAGCGCGGGCGATGGACTGGGCATCAGCCGGGGCGACCGCAACGCCGGCGATGGCGAGTGCCGGCACGTCGAGGTAGTCGTCGCCGATGTAGCAGATCTGGGAGAGTTCGAGACGGTGGGCTGCGGCGAATTGGCGCAGGGCATCGGCCTTGTCGTGGCATCCCTTGAAGACATCGGTGAGGGAGAACTTGTCGGCATAGCGCTGGACGAGCGCCAAGCCTGTCGGCGTGGAGTCGCCGGAGATGAGGGCGATGGGCAGGCCGGCTTTGCGGGCCATGGAGACACCGGCAATATCGATGAAGTTGAAGCGTTTGTAATCATCACCCGTGGGGCTCCACCAGACGGCGTTGTCTGTGAGCACGCCGTCGACATCTGTGGCAACGGCGCGGATGTTGCGGAAGATCTCAGTTGGCACGGCGGAGCCTCTCGATGATGGGCTTTTCGCGTTCGAGGATGTGCTTGATGCCGTCGCCCATGGCGGACTCGACCAGACGGATGTCGCGGATGAGGCGGATGAGGCCGTTGGGCTCGAGCGAGGCGGACTGGTCGGAACCCCACATGGCGCGGTCCATGGTGATGTGACGCTCCACGATGCAGGCGCCCAGAGCCACAGCGGCCACGGTGGAGGGCAGGCCGGTCTCGTGTCCGGAGTAGCCGATGGGGAGCTGGTAGTGCTCGCGCATGGCGGGGATGGCGCGCAGGTTAAGCTCGTCGTAGGTGGCGGGATAAGTGCTGACGGCGTGCAGCAGAGCCAGATTCTGCTTGCCCAATATCTCAACGGCGCGGTCCACCTCAGCAAAGCCGCTCATGCCGGTGGAGAGGATGATGGGCTTGCCGGTGGCGCGTGTGTGGCGAAGCAGACCCTCGTGGTTCATGGTGGCGGAGGCAATCTTGTAAGTGGGTACGTCGAACTGCTCGATGAAGTCCACGCTGGGCTCGTCCCAGCAGGATGCGAACCAGTGGATGTTGTGTTCACGACAGTACTTGTCAATCTCTCGATACTGGTCGAGGTTGAACTCGACTTTATAGCGGTAGTCCATGTAGGAGATGTAGCCCCAGGGGGTCTCGCGCATGATGCTGCGTTGCGACTGGGGGACGCAGATTTCCGGAGTGCGCTTCTGGAACTTGACGGCGTCGCAGCCGGCGGCGGAGGCCACGCTGATGAGCCGCTTGGCAAGGTCCAAATCGCCGTTGTGGTTGATGCCAATCTCGGCGATGACGTAGCAGGGGCGGCCGTCGCCGACAACCTTGTTGCCAATCTGGATGGTGCTCATCTCGAATCTCCTGAACAACTTGGTGCGGGGAGCAAGAGCCGCAATTTCAAATCATACACTGGGCCGTATGGGGCTGGAGAAGGCCGCGAGGGGACGGTGGTCCAACCAAAAGTCACATAATTCTGATAGGCTAACTTTCGTCGCAAGGACGAACTTTAGGAGAGACGTGTAATGAACCACGAAGAGAGGCTGTTTCCATCCGATCCGGCAACACGCAAGATTGCCAAGGCACTGTATGCAGAGGTGCGCGACCTTCCCATTATTTCTCCGCACGGGCATACCGATCCGAGCTGGTTTGCTGAGAACGCGGCCTTTCCGAATCCGACCGCGCTGCTGATTCAGCCTGACCACTACATCTTCCGCATGCTGTACTCGCAGGGGATTCCGCTGGAGACGCTGGGCATACCGGGGCCTGCCACCGAGGGCAAGACGGTTGATCCACGCGAGGTGTGGCGCATCTTCGCCAAGAACTACTTCCTGTTCCGCGGCACGCCGACTCGCATGTGGCTGGATTACGTGTTTGGCAAGCTGTTCGGGCTGGAAGAGCGTTTGGGCGAGAAGACGGCGGACAAGTACTACGACACCATCAGCGAGAAGCTGCAGACGCCGGAGTTCCGACCGCGCGCGCTGTTCGACAAGTTCAAGATTGAGGTGCTGGCCACGACCGACGCGGCGGTGGACGACCTGAAGTGGCACAAGATGATCAAGGCTTCGGGATGGAAGGGCCGTGTGCTGCCGACGTTCCGGCCCGATGCCGTGGTGGACGCCGAGTTCGCCGGATTCCGCGAGAACCTGAACAAGCTGGGCGAGGTGACCGGCGAGGACACGTCGAACTACAAGGGCTACCTGAACGCGCTGCGCAACCGGCGAGCGTACTTCAAGGCCAACGGAGCGACAGCGACCGACCACGGGCATCTGACGGCCGAGACCGCCGATTTGAGCCCGCAAGAGGCCGAGAAGCTGCACAGCGTCATCTACAGCGGCAAGTTCACGGAGCGCGAGGTCAAGCTCTTCCAGGCGCAGATGCTGACGGAGTTGGCGGGAATGAGCGTGGAGGATGGGCTGACGATGCAGTTGCATCCGGGCGCCATCCGCAACCACAACACGGTGGTGTACGAAAAGTTCGGGCGCGACAAGGGCGCGGACATTCCGTCGCCGACCGAGTATGTACGCGCACTGAAGCCGTTGTTGAGCAAGTACGGCAACGATCCGCGCCTCACGCTCATCCTGTTTACGCTGGACGAGACGGTATACAGCCGCGAGCTGGCGCCACTGGCCGGACATTATCCGGCGCTGCGCCTGGGGCCGGCGTGGTGGTTCCACGATTCGCCCGAGGGCATGATGCGCTACCGTGAGCAGGTGACGGAGACGGCAGGCTTCTACAACACGGTCGGCTTCAACGACGACACGCGCGCGTTCCTGTCCATTCCGTCGCGGCACGATGTGGCGAGGCGCGTGGACTGCGCGTTCCTAGGCCGCCTGGTGGCGGAACATCGGCTGGAAGAGGACGAGGCCTTTGAGGTGGCGCGCGACCTGACGGTCAATCTGGTGCGCAAGGCTTACAAGCTGTAAATCATCAACACGATGGGGCGGGGAAACCCGCCCCGAACTTTTGGGTGTAAGGCGCGGCTTTACGATTGTGCGGTAAAGAATGTATGCTGTACCCGGCATGGAATTGGTAGTACCAATTGCAAGACACAAGAAATCAGAAATGACTAGGAGAGACAGCATGAGCCAGCTACAGCTTCCCAAGTACTCTGTCGGCGTGGGCGACCGTTTCGCGCATCAGGCCAAGGCGCAACTGCAGGCGTTCCTCAACGCATCAAAGGCCGGAGTGGTGATTGCGCCGGTATGGAACAAGAGCAACCGCGAACACAACATCATCGGTTCGGAGCCGGTGCAGACGCGCGCTGCCGCAGACGCGGCCGTAAAGGCGCTTGGCTGGACCAGTCCATATTTTCTGGACGCCGACCACATCGGCCTGAAGACGGTGGACCGCTTCCTGACGCCGTGCGACTTCTTCACACTGGACGTTGCCGATGACATCGGCAAGCCGGCGAAGGCCGAGGACGTTACTGCGTTCTTGGCGCGCCATCCGGAACTGGTCGGCACGGTGACGATTCCGAACATTGACAAGCCCTTCGTCATCACCAAGGACTTCGTGGTCGGCGTGGCCAACAAGTTCCTGGGCGCGGTGCAGGAGGCAGGGCGCATCTATCGCTACATCGTGGAGAAGCGCGGCGCGGAGACATTTGTGTCGGAGATTTCAATGGACGAGACCGACTTGCCGCAGACACCGGCGGAGTTGCTGGTCATTCTGGCGGCCATCGCCGACGAGAAGGTGCCCATCCAGACCATTGCGCCGAAGTTCACGGGGCGCTTCAACAAGGGCGTGGACTACGTGGGCGATGTGGCGCAGTTCACCAAGGAGTTCAACGACGACCTGGCGACCATCGCGTTCGCCATCAAGCAGTATGGACTGCCGGCGAATTTGAAGCTGAGCGTCCACTCGGGCTCCGATAAGTTCTCCATCTACAAGCCGATTCACGAAGCCATCAAGCGCTTTGACGCCGGCCTGCATTTGAAGACTGCGGGAACGACGTGGCTGGAGGAGATCATCGGGCTGGCAGAGGCCGGTGGCGACGGGCTGAAGATTGCCAAGGAGGTCTACGCAGAGGCATTTGCCCATGCCGACGAGCTCTGCGCGCCGTACGCCACGGTCATTGACATTGACCGCGCCAAGCTGCCCAAGCCTGAGGTCGTCAACGGCTGGACGAGCGAGCAGTATGTGAGCGCATTGCGCCATGACCAGAAGAACCCGGCCTACAACCAGCACCTGCGGCAGTTGCTGCATGTGGGTTTCAAGGTGGCCGCCAAGCTGGGCGACCGCTATCTGAAGGAGCTGGTGGCGCACGAGGACGTGGTGGCGCGCAACGTGACCACGAACCTGTGGGACCGCCACATCAAGCCCATCTTCCTGGGGCAGTAAGAGGCACTTGGAAGGGCAGGGCAGGATAGGGTATACTTAAGTTCGCAATGCGTACTAAAACAAATCGGGCCCCTGCGGGTGCTCGTCACACCAAGGAGAAAGCACTATGAGTACGGGACTGAACATTCCGCAGAAGGGCTCGCTGGACCTGCTCTCGCTGGGCGCGCTGGTGAACCGTCTGGATCCTGGCATCATCCCTTTCCGCAAGGCGACGAACTTTGCCGTGCACGTCAGTGGCGGCGAGTTCAACGTGGCGGCCAACCTGTCGGACTGCTTCCGCCTGAACACGGGCATTGCGACGGCGATGGTGGACTATCCGCTGGGCGACCTGATCAACGAGCGCGTACGGGCGATGGGCGTGAAGTCGTTCTACAAGCACTTTGCGCACGACGGCATCCGCGGACCGAACATGGCCACGGTGTACAGCGACCAGGGCCTGGGCGTGCGCGCCCCCGTGGTCTTCTACAACCGCTGCGACGAGGCGGCGGCCAAGCTGAAGCCGGGCGACTTTGACTGGAAGGCCATCTTCGCCAGCGGCGTGCGCTGGTTCCACTCCGGCGGCATCTTCTCCTCGCTGAGCGAGTCCACTTCGGCTCTGGTCATCGAGGCGATGAAGGCCGCGCGTGAGGCCGGCGTGGTCACATCGCTCGACCTGAACTACCGCGAGAAGCTCTGGAAGCCGCAGGGCGGAGCCGACCGCGCGCACAAGGTGCTGGGCGAGATTGTGGAGCACGTAGACGTGCTCGTCGGCAACGAGGAGGACCTGCAGAAGGGTCTCGGATTCGCCGGCCCGGATGTTGCGGCCAGCGCCAAGGCAGCCAGCTCCAAGCTGGACACGACGGTATTCCTGTCCATGATGGAGCAGGTGGCCAAGCGGTATCCGAAGACCAAGGTGGTGGCCACCACGCTGCGCGAGGTGCACAACACCAACCACCACACCTGGAGTGCGGTGGCGTGGATTAACGGCAAGAGCTTCCAGGCTCCCACGGCGGAGCTGAAGGTGATTGACCGCGTCGGCGGCGGAGACGGCTTCTGCTCGGGCTTCATCTACGGGCTGCTGAGCGGCGCATCGGAGGACGAGGCTGTCAAGCTGGGCTGGGCGCACGGTGCACTGCTGACCACGTCTCCGGGCGATACCACCATGGTGACGCTGGAGCAGGTCAAGGCGTTCGCTGCGGGTGGCTCGGCGCGTATTCAGCGCTAACGGAGTTCAACCGAGGGGGCGCGTACGACTTACCGGTCGGCGCGCCTTCTTCATGAATCGGTATAGTTGCAGGGTGTAGCAGTAGGCATCCATCACAGGCAGGAAAGGGAGACATGGGATATTCACTTTTGGATTTGACGGGAAAGAGCGCAGTGGTCGTAGGCGGTACAAGCGGCATCGGATTGGCGATGGCCATTGGATTGGCTGAGGCCGGCGCCGACGTAGTGGCCAGCAGCCGCAGGCAGGAGCAGGTGGACGAGGCGGCCAAGGCCATCGAGGCCAAGGGGCGCAAGGCTCTGCGGCTGACCAGCGACGTCGCCAACCGCGACTCGCTCGAAGCGCTATGCGCTGCGACCATCAAGGAGTTCGGCAAGGTCGACATCCTCATCAACTGCGCTGGCAAGATCAAGCGCGAGCCCACGTTGACGGTGAGCGAAGAGACTTGGGACGACATCATGGACACCAACGTGAACGGCACGCTGCGCGCATGCCAGATCTTCGGCAAGCACATGCTGGAGCGCGGCTACGGGCGCATCATCAACATCGCGTCGCTGAACACCTACGTCAGCCTGAAGGAAGTGGCGGCGTATGCGGCCAGCAAGGCGGCCGTGGGCTCGCTGACCAAGTCGCTGGCGGTGGAGTGGTCGTCGCTGGGCGTGACGGTGAACGCGATTGCGCCGGGCGTCTTCCGCACGCCACTCAACCAGAAGCTGCTGGACGAGAGCGAGCGCGGCAAGGAGCTGCGCATGCGCACGCCGATGGGCCGTTTCGGGAAGACCGAAGAGCTGGTGGGAGCGGCAATCTATCTGGCATCGGATGCGGCGTCGTTCGTCACTGGCGAGATTCTGGTGGTGGACGGAGGCTTCCTAGCCAGCGGCGTCAACCAGTAATTTCCAGCAACGCGAGAACGAAAGCACAAAGGGGCGATAGCGAAGGCTATCGCCCCTAATTATTTTAGAAACATATGGTTAGCGTGTGCTGGCGCGGGCGATGAGGGTGGCGACGTAGGCGGCGCCGAAGCCGTTGTCAATGTTGACGACGGTCACGTTGGGGGAGCAGGAGTTCAGCATGCCCAATAGGGCGGTGGCGCCGGCGAAAGAGGCACCGTAGCCGACGCTGGTGGGGACGGCGATGACTGGGACGGCCACTAAACCTCCAACCACTGAAGGCAAAGCGCCTTCCATGCCGGCGCAGACGATGACGGCGTCGGCGAGGCGGAGGCGTTCGCGCTGGGCGAGGATGCGTTGCAGGCCGGCGACGCCAACGTCATGAATGCGCAGGACTTCGGTGCCGAATAGCTCACAGGTGACGGCGGCCTCCTCGGCGACGGGGATGTCACTGGTGCCAGCGCAGAGGACGGCGATAAGTCCTTTGGATTGTGGTGGATTCTTGGATGGAAAGGTGATGGTGCGGGCGGTGGCGTGGTAGGTGGCGGCGGGGATAGCGGCGTGGACGGCGGCGAAGTGGGATTGGTCGGCGCGGGTGGCGAGGACGGCGACGCCAGTGGCGGCCAAATGTGCAAATATATCAGCCACTTGCGAAGGGGTTTTGCCGGCGGAGAAGATGACCTCGGGGAGGCCGGTGCGGAGGGGGCGGTGGTGGTCGATCTTGGCGAAGTCGAGGTCCTCGAAGGGGAGGTGGGCGAGGCGGTCTGCGGCGGCGGCGGGGGTGAGGGAGCCTTGCTGGACCTGAGCGAGGAGTTCGAGGAGAGCGTTTGGATTCATGGGGTTATCGGGAGGCGAGGAGGGATGCGATGGGGAGGAGTTCGTTCATGGAGCCGGAGCGGAAGCCGGCGGTGTCGAGGGTGACGTACTGGTAGCCGGAGGCGCGGACGGCGTCGGTGATGCGGTCCAAGTCATTGAGGGATAGGGAGTTGGCGAGATCGTTGCGGGAGAGTTCGACGCGGGCGAGGTCGCCGTGGTGGCGGACGCGGAGTTCGCGGTAGCCGAGGGAGCGGAGTCTATCTTCTGCTGATTCAATCATTTGCAGGACCTCTGGAGTGACGGCGCGGCCGTACTCGACGCGGGAGGAGAGGCAGGGCGAGGCGGGTTTGTCCCAGACGCTGAGGCCGGAAGCGTGTGCCAACACGCGAATATCCTCTTTGGTTAGTTGAGCTTCGGCGAGAGGGGCGAGGGCGTGGTGGAGTGCGGCGGCGAGCTGGCCGGGGCGGAAGTCGGCGGAGTCGTCGAGGTTGCGGCCGTAGGCGATGTGCGAAAAGCCAAGCTGGGCGCGGGTTTTCTCCATGTGGGAGAAGAGTTCGTCCTTGCAGTGGAAGCAGCGCTGGGCGTCGTTTTTGCGGTAGTCGGGGTTGCTGATCTCAGTGGTGTGGATGACCTGGAGGGGGATGTGGTGTTCGGCTGCAAAGGCATTGGCATCAGCGAGTTGCGTGCGGGCGAGCGAGGGGGAATCGGCGATGACGGCGAGCATTTTGTCGCCGAGGACGTGGTGGGCGGACCAGGCGAGGAAGGCGGAGTCCACGCCGCCGGAGTAGGCGACGAGGAGGGAGCCGAGGGAGCGGAGGTGGTGCTGCAAAGAGGCTTTTTTTTCAGCGAGTTGGGGCGGAATGGAGTCCGGCATGGCAGTTATTAGATTACGCGCGGGCGCGGCGGGGAGCAACGGTAATTTTGCGGTGGACGCGCGGGGGAAGCGCGGTGGATGCGCGGTGATGCGATGGGAAATTGGCGGGCTGCGATGGGCAAGTGATGGAGGAAAGATGGTGAAAAATGTACCAGAGTGCGGTATGAGGGATGCGCCTATGAGACGGGAGGAGTACGAGGGGGTGGGTAATGTCCGGATTGCCGACCAAGCGGGAGTTGCTTATCAACGCATTGCGTTCCCGCCTGATTCCCGTTTCGGGAAGCCCCTTAACATCCTTGTAATCTTGTGCTTCCCAACACCGTCTCACTCCCCGCAGAGGTGTAGAATCTCCTCGCACGGAGGTTGCCATGCCCAACGCATCCGTATCGATCCGTCGGCCTCTCTTTGCGATTCTCACCGCAGCGCTACTTGCCGCATTTGGATTGTTGCTTGGATGTGGTGTGGCCGTGACACCTGCCACAAACTCCGGGCAATCCGGTACCGCGCCCACTAATCTCATCTATTCCCAAACCACCATCTCCGCCGCCGTTGGCGTGGCCATCTCCGCGGATACTCCGCTTGTAACCGGAACCGTCACTTCCTACACCATCAGCCCTTCGCTTCCTGCTGGCTTGTCCCTCAACTCATCCACCGGAATCATCTCCGGAAGCCCGACCGCCACATCCGCCCAAGCCAGCTACACCGTCACGGCAAGCAACTCCTACGGCTCAACGACAGAAACCCTTCTCATCGCCGTCGGGACTGCGCCTTCCAACCTTCTCTATCCCCAAACCATCATCTCCGCCACGGTTGGCGTGGCCATCTCCGTGGATACACCCGCAGTCTCCGGCTCCGTGGACGCCTTCACCATCAGCCCCACACTCCCCGCGGGCCTCTTCATCGTCGCCTCCACGGGCGCCATCGCCGGAACCCCGACAGCCGTCTCCGCCCAAACCAGCTACACCGTCACCGCAACCAACTCTTACGGCTCAACCACCGCAACGCTTTACATCAGTGTGGCCTCTGCCGCGCCCTCCAATCTCACCTATCCTCAAAACGTCATCACTTCCATTGTTGGCGTGGCCATCTCCGCGGATACTCCGGTTGTCACCGGAACCGTCACTTCTTACACCATCAACCCTTCGCTTCCCGCAGGCTTGTCCATCAATTCAACCACCGGAACCATCGCCGGAACCCCGACAGCCGCATCCGCCCAAACCAGCTACATCGTCACGGCAAGCAACTCCTATGGCTCCGCCAAAGAAACCCTTCTCATCTCCGTCGGCGGACCGCCCGCCAACCTTGTCTATCCCCAAACCACCATCACTGCCACCGCTGGCGTGGCCATGCCCATCGATACTCCGACCGTCAGCAATACCGTCAACTCATTCTCCATCAGCCCGGCGCTTCCCACCGGCTTGTCCATCAACACAACCACCGGCATGATCGCCGGAACCCCGACAGCCGTCTCAGCCCAGGCCAGCTACACGGTTACCGCAACCAACTCCTACGGCTCAACCACCGCAACGCTTCTCGTCAGTGTCGTCCCCGGGCCTCCGCCCACCAACCTTGTCTATCCGGCATCACCCCTCGTCACCTACTACCTGCAATATGCTTCTGACACGCCTACCGTCTCCGGGGCGCAGATTACCTTCACCATCTCTCCAGCTCTTCCATCCGGGTTGAATCTCTCCACATCCAATGGCGCAATCTGGGGTACGCCCACTGTCTTCTCGGCTCAAACCAGCTACACCGTCACCGCAACCAACCCCTTCGGCTCTACATCCACCACCATTCTCGTCAGCGTTGTGAACATGGCCCCCGCGAATCTGTACTACGGGCAAACCACCATCAACGCCACGCTCGGCTTCGCCATCACCGCAGAGACTCCCTCCGCCAGCTACTATCCCACGGCCTACAGCATCACTCCCGCGCTTCCCACGGGGCTCAGCATCGATCCCACGGTAGGCACACTCTCCGGCATACCGCTCGCGGTCTCCCCGCTCACCGCCTACACCGTCACCGCATCCAACTCCGGCGGCTCCACGTCCATCACGCTCCATATCTCCGTCACCGGCCCCAGCAACGGCATCACCTATCCGCAAACCGCCATGACCGCATACGTCGGGCAGCCCATCATCACGGACATCCCCGCCGTCGTCGGCAGCATCACGGCATTCTCCATCTCGCCCACGCTTCCCGCCGGATTGGGCTTCGACACCACCACCGGCGCCATCTACGGAACCCCGACCGCGGTATCCGCGCAAACCAGCTACACCGTCACTGCCGTTGGTAGCTCCGGAACCTTTACCGCCTCCATCCAGCTCGCCGTCTCAAACGCCACCACGCTTCTCTTGGATCTGGGGGAGACGGAGTCAATCTCACTCCTGCGTTCACAGGGGACGCGCGTGCTCAGTCAGGATGCGACCGGCCACTGGGTCTACTGGAACTCCTCCACCGGGGCGCAACTTGCCGAAGGTGATGCCAACTATCCGGCGGATCTCGCTGGCGCCAGCCTCGTCACCGGCACCGCCAATGGCCTCGAAATCCGCTCCACCACCGACGGACACATCCTGTCGTTCCTCGCATCGTCCCTGCTGGATCCCACGCCCAACACCTTCGCCGCCTGGTGGAAGCTCTCCACCGACGGCAGCTACATCTGCGCCGGCTCCAAGCTGGGCCTCTCGGTCTGGTCCATCTCCGGCGCGCTTCTCGCTTCGCGCTCCGGCAACTACGCCTCCGCCAACGTCTATGCCGCTCCCGGCCAGCTCCAGATTGCGCTCGGCGCCGCCGGAACCAACGTCATCGAGACCATCTCCACCTCCACCGGACTCTCAACCATCAGCCCCGCGTTTCAGGGAACCTTCAGCAGTTGGTTCATCGACGGCAGCAGCTTCCTCTCCAATGGCACCTCCAGCAACCTGTGGACATACTCCAACTCCGCCGTGCAGGAGGCTCTGATTAGTTTGTCGGGAGTGGAGTACGGCATGGGCAACTGGCTGGTGACATATACATACTCTGGAAGCACCCCGGCCACAGCCGGTTATTATGTGACTTTTTACCTCATCGGCTCCACCACACCAAGTGCAAGTTACTTCTACAGATACGAACAAATCCTTGTCCCCTCCCTGTCCACCATGTCGGTTGCCGTCATGCCGCAATACGAGCTTGGCCCCAGCACAATCAATGTGTTCAACCTGTCCGGCCCCATCATCTCGAGCACTTCGTATTCCACGAATATGGGCTACTTGTGGGATAACGCGGCTTTTTCCAATTCACAGTGGGTTACCGGAAACGAATATGGGCAGATCGAAGTGGACAGCACGCCGTCAACCACTCCGGTCTATCTGGGCGCTGGCGCGGCTTACTGGATTGCAGGCGGCACAAACCGCGTTGCCGTTTCGACCGCAAGCTCCAACATCTACATCTTCAACCCGGCCGTCGCCTCCGTGCAGTCCGTCATCAACGCCCCCGCTTCGATGATGTCCATGTCGCTCGACGACACTAGACTTGCCGTGAGCAACACTTCCAGTGTTTACGGTTACGCGGTGATTGCCGGCAACGTGGCAAATCCGCTCACCGTCTACTCTTTGCCTTCAGGCTCAGTGCTGTATACCGTGGGCAGCACGTATCCCTCGGATTTTGCCATGTCCAGCTCGGGCACTATGCTGGACACGCAGATGATCAACAACAACACCGTAGCATGCACGGATACAGTAACGGACATCACCGGTACACAAATCATTGAATCCCTATCAGGCGGTTGGCATTGCGGCCCACCCCAGCTTTCGCCGGATGGCACGCAGTTTGCCGAAACATTCGAAACGTACCAGGGCGGACCCTATGTTGCCAATGTGTACAAGAACGGCCTCCTCACCACTGGCATCTCCATACCCGGATACGTTGTCGGCTGGATTAATAACAGCTATCTTCTGGTGGACACCTACAGTATGTCCGGCAGATACCCTTATTACTCCGGAGCGGCCATCTACGACGGCAATGGAAACCTGATTTCAACCGTCCCCAATTTGGCGACGATGACTTTCACGCTGCCCATCAACTCCACGTCCTTCTACGACCCCGCCAACAACACCGTCTACTCCACCTCCACCGGTGCCGCACTCTGGACAGGAAGCCAGCCCGTGTCCGGAGTCGGATCAAGTTCTGCCCCTGGAATCGGCGCTATCGCCGGAAGCTACGCCGTCTACGTCTCCGGCCATCGCGTGCTTTCAGAGGTCTACTGATTGGGCTGAAGATTCACGGGGAGAACGAACGTTCCGAACGGTCGCGAGGGGATGACGGGCCATCCGGAAGTTAGGGCGCTATGGGGCGGGGGCTACGCGCACGCCCATGCCGCAGTACCGCAATACGGTATGGATGCAGCTATTTTGAGGCACGGGCGTTGACCTCTCTGTGCGGCGGGGAGCAGAATCAACAACGAGAATAAGACGGTATCTTGATGAGCGAGATACCGAGGGAGAGAAGCGTGGGGATACTGGAGCGGTTCAGGCTGGATGGGAAGACGGCGTTGGTGACGGGGGCGGCGAGCGGACTGGGCGCGGCGATAGCGAAGGGGATGGCTGAGGCGGGGGCGCAGGTGGCTTGCCATGGGAACCGTCGCGCGGCGGATGAGACGGCGGCGGAGATTGTGAAGGCGGGGGGAAGAGCAAAAGCATTTCGAGCGGACCTGAGCACGAAGACGGGCGCGGATGAGTTGTTTGCGGCGGTGGTGGCGGCGTGCGGGCCGGTGGACATTCTGGTGAACAACGCGGGGATGATCTACCGCGAGGCGGCGGAGGAGTACTCGGCCGAGGAGTGGGAGCGGGTGCTGCAGGTGAACCTGACGAGCGTGTTCCGGCTGTGCCAGTTGGCGGGCGGGGAGATGCTGAAGCGGGGGCGGG
>Ga0316218_1000746_pt1 | contig 41443 bp, 38 predicted proteins | sample TBH18003metaG_FD_203634 | JGI IMG/M metagenome (GOLD analysis project Ga0316218, IMG submission 203634) | Freshwater microbial communities from Trout Bog Lake, Wisconsin, USA - TBH18003 | ecosystem: Environmental > Aquatic > Freshwater > Lake > Hypolimnion/Profundal zone | place: USA: Wisconsin...
TATCGGCAAGGTAGGCATGGCGGCGCTCGAAAGAGTTTGGCTCGTGCTTGTCTATGCAATCGGTGCGCAGCCCCAGCCATTCGAATATAGGGCCGTTCCATTCCTGGTCGCGGCGGGCGAGGTAGTCATTCACCGTTACGATATGCACGCCTTCGCCTGCAAGGGCATTGAGGTAAGCGGGCAGGGTAGATACGAGTGTTTTACCTTCACCCGTAGCCATTTCCGATATTTTGCCTTCGTGCAGCACTATACCACCTATGAGCTGCACATCGTAGTGCAGCATGTTCCAGGTAACGGTATTGCCTGCGGCCTGCCATGTGTTTTTATAGATGGCATTATCGCCTTCTATGCGGATGTTATCTTTCTCAGCAGCGAGGTCTCTGTCCAGATCGGTAGCGAGGGAAACCAGCTCTGTGTTGTCTTTAAAACGGCGGGCGGTTTCTTTTACTACAGCGAAAGCCTCGGGGAGTATTTCGCGGAGGGCTACTTCTATTTGTTCATCGCGTTTTTTGATGAGCTTATCTACTTCATTGTAGATAGCCTCGCGCGACTGGATGTCTTCGGCAGCTACTTCTGTTTCTGCTTCGGCCTTTTTATCGGCTATCTGCTTGTCTATATCCGTAAGGTGCTGTGCAATGCGGTTGCGGAACTCCTGTGTTTTGCCGCGTACCTCATCGTTAGATAACGACTGGAGTGCAGCATAATGGTTGTTGATCTCTGTTACGAGGGGTTGAATCCTCTTTACATCCTTATCAGCCTTGCTGCCACCAAATATTTTAGAAAGAAAACCAATCATTGAGTATTTATTAAATAAGTAAAGTTAATAATTTTTAAATCAGGCTTTTAGAGTAGTATAGTATAGTACATATCAAAAGCCATGCAATCTTTTTTTAACTGCCATGATGGCGGATAAAGGGCATCAAAGCTACAGTAAACAGGGCATTTTAACAAGAATAAATAATTGATGATGTGGGGTTAAAAAAAAAATATGGAGTAATAATTTGCAGGGCAATGAAATTTTTATGTATTTTGGGTGCGATTTAGAAATCAGATCAAATATGAAAAGAACCATCCTCTTAGTCACAACAGTATTGGTAGCGCTTTTAATTAGCAACAAAACATATGCCCAGGAAGACCTGGTGCGTGTATTTCGCTGGTTCATACCCGAAGATCAGCAATTTGTAACGATAGCCGATGGCGAGTACCAGGACGGTCAGCTCATCAACTGGGGCTGGAACGACAAGACCCTTTTGTTTTGGGAATATCGTACCCCCGGTCCGGGCCGTGTAGCAGTGAATGGCTGGTACAACCCGGTAAGCCGTGCGCACATCAGCGTATGCGAAGACGAATTTACAGATGACCAGATGCTGAAGAACGGCTATACGCAGAAGCACCTGCAGTTTTACGCGCTTACGCGCCGTGGCGCCAACACAGTATGTGTATACCGCTGGTTGCTGAACAAAAGGCACTCATGGGTAACTATACCTGAAGAAGGTGATACTGATGTGTACCTGAAGAAAGGCTACCACAGCAAAACATACCAATACTATGGTATCTACAGGAACACAGATGCGCCGATCTACGATCAGCTTTAATTCTTAAACCTTTCGGGATACCGATAACACAATATATAAAAGCCGCCTGTTTGGCGGCTTTTATCATGTAGCTCACTTATCTTTTCAAAACAACAGATGATGATACAGCAGAACAGGAAAATAGTGTTGGCCATAGCGCTGGTAGCAGTAGCGTGCAGCGGGGCGTGGGCGCAGAAGAAGCAATTCACCATTATGGAGGCTACTAACGGCATGAGCACTACGCTGGCACCGCAAAGCATAAAGAACGCCAGCTGGCAGCCGGGTACGGATAATCTTTGGCAGACAGAGAAGAAGGATGGGAAGGATGTGTGGCAAATGCAGGATCTTCAAATAAACAGCAGAGTTTCCGATTACATCACCAATATTATCAGCCAGGCTGAGTACCCTGAAAAAGTAGCGGGGATACCGGCAATCAAATGGCTGAACCGGGATGAAGTGTACTTTGTGAACGGAAAGGATGTACTTCTCGGAAATAAAAACAATGATGTAGTACTCAGTGAGTTTAAATGGAAAATACTGGCATCGCTGCCGGAGAAGGCTGACCATATAACCATAGATAAAAGCAAAGAGGTAGCCTATACCATTGACAACAACCTTTGGTATTGGAGCAAGGCAAAGGGCGCAGTAGCAGTGACTGCTGAAGGCGATAAGAATGTGGTGTGCGGGCAATCGGTACACAGGGATGAATTCGGGATAGACCATGGAATATTCTTTTCTCCGAAGGGAACATACCTGGCCTACTACCGCATGGACCAGACGATGGTGAAGGATTACCCGATCATTAAATGGGACGAAACACCGGCAACCACTGATATTATAAAGTACCCCATGGCAGGCGGCGCATCGCACGAGGTGACACTTTGCGTGTATGACCCGGCCAGCGGCAAGACGGTGACCCTGCAAACAGGCACGAAGAACAAAGACCACTACCTGACCTGCGTGAGCTGGAGCCCTGATGAACAGTACATATACCTGGCGATACTGAACAGGGGGCAAGACCATTTGTGGCTGAACAAGTATGACGTGCATACTGGCGAGAAAGTGGCTACGCTGTTTGAAGAGACAGACCCTAAGTATGTACACCCCACACACTCATTGACGTTTGTACCGGGGCATAATGATGAATTTATCTGGTGGAGCGAGCGTGATGGGTATGAGCATCTATACCTGTACAACACCAGTGGTAAACTCATTCGTCAACTGACGAAGGGTAGCTGGGTGGTGAATGAGCTGGCGGGGTTTGATCAGGAAGAAAATAAGGTGATCATTACTGCGGCAAAGGAATCGCCGCTGGAGAAGCATATTTATTCGGTGAACCTGCGCAACGGCGATATAAAGCGCATAGACAAGGGCGCTGGTATGCACAGCGCGCTGTGCAGCGAAGATGGTAAGTATGTGCTGGACATTTATAGCGGTGCGGGTACGCCCAGGAATACGGTAGTGCGCGCAACGGACGGCAGCTACTCGCATGAACTGATCAAAGCGGCAAATACGCTTGCTGATTACGATTGCCCGGAGGTAAAGGACATCACGATAAAGGCGGCAGATGGCGTGACGCCGCTGTATGGCAAGCTGATACTGCCCACGCATTTTGACAAGACAAAGAAGTATCCGGTGATCGTGTACCTGTACAATGGCCCTAATGTGCAGTTGATACATAACTCCTTCCCGGAGAGTGGTAACCTGTGGTATGAATATATGGCGCAGCATGGGTATGTAGTATTTACGATGGACGGGCGTGGTAGCTGGAACAGGGGCAAGGCGTTTGAGCAAGCCACCTTCAGGCACCTGGGCGATGCAGAAATGGCTGACCAGATGAAGGGTGTGGATTACTTAAAGTCGCTACCGTATGTGGACATGGCGAGGATGGGCATACATGGCTGGAGCTTTGGTGGCTTTATGACCACGAACATTATGCTAAAGCACCCGGGGGTATTTAAATGTGCTGTAGCGGGTGGGCCAGTAATGGACTGGAAGATGTACGAGGTGATGTATACAGAGCGCTACATGGACACCCCGGATGAGAACCCCGAAGGCTATGAAAATGCTAACCTGCTGGATAAGGTGAAGGCCCTGAAAGGCAAGCTGATGCTGATACACGGTACTAATGACAATACTGTAGTGTGGCAGCACAGCATAGACTTTTTGAAAAAGAGCGTAGACGAAAATGTGCAGGTGGATTACTTTGTGTACCCCGGCTATGAGCATAATGTGCGCGGGAAGGACAGGGCACACCTGATGCAGAAGATCAGCAATTACTTTGATGATAATTTGAAAAATTAATGGCTCAATGCCTGCCTGCCGGCAGGGCTTAATTGCTCAATGGCTCAATGGTGTTGATCGTGGCGTTTGGTTGAGTGGTCTGTCCTGCGTGAGGTTGTTGGTGTGGACACCAACAAGGGCAGGGGCAAGAACGAGTATAGTATAAAGATAGTTTATGAAACAAATAGAAACACGTTTGGAGTACCACTTGATAATGGCTAAGATTGAAACCTATCTTGCAAAAGGGTTTGATAATCTTACTGCAGAAGAAGATGTGAAACTGGAGCAGCTTTCAAAAATGGTAAGCCGTTATGAAAATATTCATTTCCCAATGCCGGTAAAGCATGTTAACTAGCTTGTTCTTTTCGAGCTTGTTGGCGGGACACCAACAAGGGCGTAAACACACTCGCGAGTCTTTCGGCTAAAGCCATCTTACTCTCATCACACCATGGCTTAAAAGCCGTGGCAACCGGTGTCATCTGTTCTCTATATTAAACTTTACTTCGCGGGGAATAATATTTTTTTCAGGCTGTCTATTTTCATGTCTGCTGTGATTCCATCATCGGGCACTTTGTCTTCATTTCGGTCATTTATAGAAATGACCAAAGATGCTTTTGAAACAGTCATATCGGGTCCGAGGACATGGCACAGCATTACCCCTGTGCGTACAGCAGCCTGTTGTATTTTGCTATTGTCTTTGCCTTTATAGAGGGCGTCATTTTTTATAATGATATAAGCATTGGTGAAATCATTATCCTGATAAATATGAATAGCAGTTGTTGACGGCACTATTTGCGCTTGTAGTATGCTGTCTTCAATCTGAGCGACTTGTGTCATGTCGATCTTTTTTTGTTCTTTCATGCCGCAGGAAGCTGCGAAAATGAGGAGAGACAATATGGCAAAAGGAATCAGTTTTTTCATAGCGTAGTTTGTTTATCAAATGTAATAATTAATCGGTATTATTTTATGCCCAATACATCTTTCATAGTGAAGGTGCCTTGCTTGCCTGCGATGTATTCTGCGGCGAGGACTGCGCCGAGGGCGAAGCCATCGCGGTTGTGGGCGGTGTGGATGATCTCTATATCGTCTATGGGCGATGAGTAGCGGATGTTGTGTGTGCCGGGCACATTTTCGATGCGATGGGCGATTATAGGCAATATATCTTCTTCACTGTGCTGGCCCAGCGACCAGATCTTTTTGCTATTGATATTTTGAATGATCTGCTCGGCGAGGGTGATGGCGGTGCCGCTCGGCGCGTCTTTCTTCTGGGTGTGGTGGGTCTCTTCTACCGTCACATTATATTCATCATGGCCGTTCATCAGTGATGCCAGTAGTTTGTTCACTTCGAAGAAGATATTGACCCCTATGCTGAAGTTGGATGCCTGTAGGAAGGCAACGTTATTCTGCTGCGCGACGGCCTGCGCTTCGGGTACCTGTTCGTTCCAGCCGGTGGTGCCGCATACTACGCTGATGCCTGCGTTGAAGCATTGTATTACGTTGTCTTTAGCCGCATCGGGGTTGGTGAATTCTATAGCTACATCGGCTTGTTTTAAATGGGCCTCGTCCATTTCGTGTTTGTTGGCCGAGGTGATGCGGAGTACAATATTGTGTCCGCGCTTTGTGGCTGCCTGCTCTATGGCGTGGCCCATTTTGCCGTATCCTATGAGTGCTATGTTCATTTTTAGTCGAAAGTCAAAAGTAGAAAGTAGAAAGCTGTTTTTTGAACCGCAGAGGCGCCAAGACGCTATGGAGCGATTTGTTTTATTTATGCGAAGGTAATGAATGAGGGTAGACCTGCAATGTGATGCTATGGTAAAATCATATTTTGTGCAGCTATCCAGGCACTGCTCCAGGCGTGCTGGAAGTTGTAGCCGCCGGTGATGCCATCTACATCGAGTATCTCGCCGGCAAAGTAAATACCGGGTACTATGCGGCTTTGCAGGGTTTGCGGGTCTATCTCGGAGATGGTGACCCCGCCGCAGGTTACAAATTCTTCCTTAAATGTTGTTTTGCCTTTGATGGAGTAGGTGTCGCGGAGCAGGCGCTCGGTGAGCTTGTTCTGCGCGGCGGCAGGGAGGTCGCCCCAGCGCATGGTGTCGGTGATGCCGCATTGCTGCAACTGGTATTCCCATAGCCTGCGGGGCAGGTCGAAAGGGTTTTTATTTTGTACCAGTTGCTTGCCCTGCTCCCTTCTTAGCTGCGCCAGCATATGGAACATAGTATCGTCATTGGCATCATTGAGCCAATTGATAACGGCATTGAATTCGTAGTTGCGGTCGGCCAACTCGCGCGCTGCAATGGCAGATGTACGCAAGACAGCAGGGCCGCTCATGCCCCAATGGGTGATGAGTACCGGGCCTGTTTGCGCGATCTTTGTGCCTGCGATCTTTACGGTCGCCATGGGTACGCTTACCCCCATCAATTCGGTGATGGGATGCTTGGGCAGGTTGAAGGTAAAGAGGGAAGGGACGGGTGGTTGTATGCTATGGCCGAGTGATTGTATCCATTTATATTGTTCCAGCTTGGGGAAGCCGCCGGTGGCTATCAGCACTTTATCGGCATGGTATACGGATGTATCGGCGAAATGAATGCAAAGCATGCCGGAGGGTAGCTTTTCTATGGAGCTGACCACCTTGTGGTAAAACATCTGCACCTGCTGGCGCATCATCTCCTGCCATATGGCATCTATGATTGTTTGCGAGTCATCGGTGATGGGGAACATGCGGCCATCTGGTTCGGTCTTTAATTTTACACCTCTTTTCTCGAACCACTCGATTGTTTGTGCCGGGCCAAATTTGTGGAGGGACCTTTTGAGCAATTGCTTGCCACGCGGGTAGCGGGTGATGAGCTCCGGCACATCGAAGCATTCGTGGGTGACATTGCAGCGGCCACCGCCGGATACTTTTACCTTTTGCAGCACCTTGGCCGTCTTCTCGAATACGGCCACTTCTACGCCTTGCGTATGGGATATATTAGCAGCGGCAAAGCAGCCTGCGGCACCTGCACCAATGATGGCTATTTTCATTCGGTTTTTTTATTATGGTATCAGGGCGTAATTAGCCCTAATTATTCATTTCGGCTAAAGCCGATCATATGTTTCCGTAACCCCGGCCTAAAGGCTGGGGCAACTGCGGGTCTATTGATTTTCAGCTTGTTTGTTCTCTCCACGTACCTGTGCTTCTACTACTGAGAGTGCGATTATATTGACGATCTGCCGGACGCTGCTGCCCAGTTGCAGTACATAAACCGGCTTGCCCATGCCCAGTAATATAGGGCCTACTGCTTCGGCTCCGCCTACTTCCTGTAAGAGGTGATAGGCGATGTTGCCGGCGGCAAGGTTGGGGAATATGAGTATGTTGGGTGATTCGTTGACCAGGTCGGAGAACGGATAGTTTTCTTTCAGCAGCTCTTTGTTGAAGGCTACGCCAGCCTGCACTTCCCCATCAATGACCATATCGGGGCGCAATTTTTTGATGCGGTCTACGGCATTGCGTACTGTGGTGGCCTCGGGTGATGGGCTGCTGCCGAAGTTGGAGTAGGAGAGCATGGCCACACGTGGCTTGATATTCAGCCTGTTGACCACATCGGCGGTGAGCAGGGTTATATCCACCAGTTCGTCTTCGGTGGGGTTGAAGTTGAGCGTTGTGTCGGCAAAGAAGAGGGGGCCTTTCTTAGTGAGCATGATATACATGCCAGCCACGCGGCGGGTGCCTTCGGCCATGCCTATGATCTCTAATGCGGGGCGTATGGTATCAGTGTATTTGCGGGTGAGGCCGGAGATCATGGCATCGGCCATGCCGGTATGCACCATCATGCTGCCGAAATAAGTGCGGTCGCGCATGGCTTTGCGGGCTTCGTAGAGGTTATAGCCACGGCGCTTGCGCATGTCGAAGAACAGTTCGCCAAATTCATGACGTTTGGTTTCCTGGTTCTCGCTGAGCGGGTCTATGATCTCCACATCTTCGAGGTGTATATTGTTCTCTTCTATGAGTGCCTGTATCTTCTTTTCGTTGCCCAGCAGTATAGGTATGGCCACGCCATCGTCTTTGGTGATCTGTGCGGCCTTGAGTATCTTAATGTTCTCTGCCTCGGCAAAAACAACACGTTTAGGGTTTTGCTTGGCACGGGAGGTAATGAAGCGTAGGAGGTTATCGTCCATGCCCTGGCGCTTGTTCAGCTCAGCCTCATAGGCATCCCAGTCGGTGATGATCTTACGGGCCACACCGCTGTCTATAGCAGCCTTTGCTACTGCTGTAGATACCCTTACGAGCAGGCGTGGATCGAGCGGCTTGGGTATAATGTATTCGGGGCCGTATTTGAGTGTGTTGTTGTTGTAGGCCACATTCACCATATCGGGTACTGGCTCGTTGGCGAGGCCGGCGAGTGCTTTTACGGCAGCCAGCTTCATTTCTTCATTGATAGCGCTGGCGCGAACATCGAGCGCGCCACGGAAGATGTAGGGGAATCCCAGCACATTGTTCACCTGGTTGGGGTAGTCGCTGCGGCCGGTGGCCATGATCACATCAGGACGGGCGGCGAGTGCATCATCGTAGGTGATCTCGGGGTCGGGGTTGGCGAGTGCAAATACGATAGGCCTGGAACCCATAGACTTCACCATATCCTGAGATACAATATTGCCTTTAGAGAGGCCGATGAAGACATCTGCGCCCTTCATGGCCTCATGCAGATCCTGCGTGGGCATGTCTTGCACGAACTGCTGTTTGTATTCATCGAGGTCGGTGCGGCTTTTGATGATGAGGCCCTTGCTATCGAACATAAATATGTTTTCCACCTTAGCACCAAGGGCCAGGTATATTTTGCAGCATGAAATAGCAGATGCGCCTGCGCCGCTGACAACGATCTTTACATCGCTGATGTTTTTCTTTACAATATCCAGCGCATTGAGCAGTGCCGCACCGCTGATGATTGCTGTGCCATGCTGGTCATCGTGCATGATGGGTATGCTCAGTTCCTGCTTCAGTCTTTTTTCTATCTCGAAGCATTCGGGGGCCTTGATGTCTTCGAGGTTGATGCCGCCGAATGTAGGTTCAAGCGCCTTGACCACCTTTACGAATTCATCTATCTCGCGTACATTCAGCTCTATATCGAACACGTCAATGTCGGCGTAAATTTTGAAGAGGAGGCCTTTGCCTTCCATTACGGGCTTTGAAGCGAGGGGGCCAATATCGCCGAGGCCCAATACCGCTGTGCCATTAGATATGACCGCAACGAGGTTTCCTTTGGCGGTGTACTTATATACATCATCAGGGTTGGCATGTATCTCCATACAGGGTACGGCCACGCCGGGCGAGTAGGCGAGTGCGAGGTCGCGCTGTGTCTTTGTTTCTTTGGTAGGTATTACCTCTATTTTACCGGGCCTTCCTTTTTCGTGGTATTCCAGTGCGTCTTCTTTCCTGATCAGTTGTGCCATTGTTGCCTTTTTGCACCGACTAAGGTACGAATATGGGCAAGAAATCCTTTTTTCTTAGAATTTGCTGCTATGAGTGTCGTGTATTTTGAATATGTAAATTAATTATTCCAGAAATAATTCGGTTGTACCCAAGATTTAGGGCTGATCTTACGTCTTATTAATAAGGTAATGGAGATTTAACATTGTATGGGTAAATTAATTATGTGCAAAGGGTTGCTTGTTCATACTTGAAATTAATTGTAAATGATTAAATTTGCCCCTTACCAATATCCTGAGCAGTATATTTACGGCTAAAATTGTCGGAATAATCTTTTGAGGGCTTAAAGAGTAAATATTAAATAAAAAGAATAATATGAAAAGAAGTTTTTACTTATCCGGGTTGCTGTTTTGTAGCTTTATGTTGAGTTTTATGAGTACCCGTGCATCAGTACTCAGCATACCCGCCAACCCTGCCAACGACACCGTTTGCTCGGGCAGTAATGCAAGATTTATAATCGGGGCTGTTGATACTCCCGGCACACATACTATCACGTATTCCTGGATCGTATCTACAGATGGTGGCAGCACCTGGTCTTCGGCAGGTGCAAGCACCAGCGATACACTCACGGTAAGCGCAACTGTAGCTATGAATGGCTACTGGTACAAAGGCATAGCTGCCGATGGTACTAATGCTGATACATCAGCAGCGGCATTGCTTGTAGTTGATACATTGAATGCGGGTACCATAACAGGCCTTTCTTCGGTATGTATAGGATCAAACATTACCTTAGCTGATGCAATAAGCGGCGGTGTATGGTCTGCATCTAATGCACATGCTACAGTATCTTCGGGAATAGTAACAGGTGTGAGCCATGGCTTTGATACAGTTAAATATACTGTTACCAACAAATGCGGCACTATTGCAGCTGCAGCATCGGTAAGGGTGGATACAACAGTTGTTTCATTACCTATCACAGGACCTACAGTAACCTGCACCGGCCATTTTATAGACCTGATGAACGTCAATGTGCTGGGATCACACACATGGTCGGGCAATACAGGCAATGCAACTATCGCAGCAGATGGCACATTAACAGGATTAGCTTACGGCAATGATACCATCACTTATAATTTCACAAACGCATGTAACTCAGTTTCTTCTACATATGATATACATGTAGACACTCCGTTGGCTGCAGGTGTGATTTCAGGTACTGCAACTCTTTGTGCCGGATCAGACATTTCTCTGTCAGAAACAGTAAGCGGCGGGACATGGCTGAGCAGCAACTCAGGTATAGCAGTTGTTGATGGCTCAGGTACAGTTACCGGTGTGGCGCAGGGCAGCGTTATTATCTCTTATTTTCTGAGCAATGGCTGCGGCGCGAGTGTTGCGACCTTTGCTATGACAATAGAAGGCATAGCAGCACCAATCAGTGGCCCTGATAGCGTGGGTATTGGTGATATGATAACTCTTGTTGATACAACATCAGGTGGCACATGGAGCACAAGTAATACATCTGTAGATTCTATTGGTGCTGGCACCGGTGTTGTTACCGGCAGAACTATAGGTACTTCAACGATAGTTTATTCAGTGACCAATACATGTGGTACTACCTCTGCAAGCATTACAATGAATGTTGGCAATCATCCTTCTATTAGCGCTATAACCGGTGGAGACTCTGTTTGCATAGGCAGCACAGTTACTCTTTCCGATGTAGTGAGCGGTGGTACCTGGAGTGTTAAAAATGCAAATGCAACAGTAGACAATGCCGGTGTTGTAACTGGTGTTACCTATGGTATGGATACAGTTTATTATTCAGTAACTACAGGTTTTGGTACTACAGTTGTTTCTACAACAGTATTTGTGAACCAACCACCTGTGATTACTATTTCCGGCCCGGTTGTAATAGCATTGGGTGGTGACTATTTTCCGATGGCACAACCTGCAGGCGGTACATGGACAAACAGGAGAGACAATGTGGGGCAAATAGTGGCCAACAGTGTATTTTATGATACATTGATCAATTCCATTCGCTATCCTGTAGTTAGTTATTGTTCTTATATAGTAGTAGGCTTTGGTAAGGACACTATCATTTACACAGATCACAATACTTGCGGAACAAGGAGTGATAGTCTTATTGTAAATCTGCCGCTACCTGCGGTTACCAACGGAGTTGCTGCAGTACCAGTTTCATTGCATATATATCCTAATCCAAATCAGGGTGCATTTGTACTTAACCTGTCTTCTGGCGATGATAAGGCGACTGTGACCATCACTAATGTGGTGGGTGAAAAGGTTAAAGAGCTGAACATACCAACCAATAAGAATATAGATATTAAATTGGATGCCCCTGCTGGCTTGTACCTGATCAATGCAGTTACTGCTACAGGTAACTATAGCAGTAAGGTGACAATAACCAAATAAGATAGTAATTGAATATTGTAAAAGATCAAAGGCCGGCGATATGCCGGCCTTTGATCTTTTATATAAGCCTATGTTAACATTTGGCGTAATACTACATTTACCCGATTAAGTCCTATTTTTGTAACAATAATCAAAAAACAACACGCATGGATTTTATCACAGATATCGTAGCGCGGCAGGTATTGGACAGCCGCGGCAATCCCACAGTAGAAGTGGACGTACACACAAGCGAAGGCCATATGGGCCGTGCTGCCGTGCCGAGCGGCGCCAGCACAGGCAAGCATGAGGCTGTGGAACTGCGCGATGGTGATAAGAAAAGATACCAGGGTAAGGGTGTGCTGAAAGCTGTGCTGAATGTGAATGATGTGATAGCCGAAGAGTTGTATGGGTGGGACATCACCGACCAGCGTGGCCTTGATACAGCACTGATAGATATAGATGGAACTGCCAATAAAAGTAAGTTGGGCGCCAATGCTATACTGGCTGTGAGCATGGCCGCTGCAAAGGCTGCTGCACAATCAGTAGGATTGCCATTGTACAGGTATATCGGTGGCGCAAACGCACGCACGCTGCCTGTGCCCATGATGAACATACTGAACGGAGGCGCACATGCCGATAATAAAATAGACTTCCAGGAATTTATGGTGGTGCCTGTGGGTGCGGCCAGCTTCAGCGAAGGGCTGAGGTGGGGTGTGGAGATATTCCATACACTGAAAACCGTACTGAAAGACAAAGGTTACAGCACCAATGTAGGTGATGAAGGCGGCTTTGCCCCCAACATGCAGAGTAATGAAGAAGCCATAGAAACCGTACTGAAGGCGATAGAGAAAGCAGGTTACAAGCCGGGCTCGCAGGTGAGCATAGCTATGGACGCTGCCAACAGCGAGTTGTGGAATGATAAGGACAAGAAGTACCACTTCCATAAAAGCGATGGCAAGAAAATGGGGAGCGAAGAGCTGGTGGAGTATTGGGTGAAATGGTGCAAAAAATACCCGATCGTGAGCATAGAAGACGGCATGGCTGAGGATGACTGGAAAGGTTGGAAGAAACTGACCGAAGCCCTGGGCGACAAAGTGCAACTGGTGGGCGATGACCTGTTTGTAACCAACGTGACCCGCCTGGAAAGAGGCATCAAAGAAAATATAGCGAACGGGCTGCTGGTAAAAGTGAATCAGATAGGCACACTGAGCGAAACGATAGATGCTGTGTCTATGGCGCAGAATAACCGATACAATACCATCATGAGCCACCGCAGCGGTGAAACAGAAGACACTACAATAGCTGATTTGGCTGTAGCGCTGAATTGCGGTCAGATAAAGACAGGATCGGCGAGCAGGAGCGACCGTATGGCCAAGTACAATCAGTTGCTGAGAATAGAGCAGGAACTGGGTGCGAGCGCTTATTATCCGGGTAAGGCGTTGAGGTTTGGTAAGTAGGTTAATTAGTTGATCGGTTGATCGGTTGATAAGTGGGGGGAGATTTGTTTTTTGTCTTAACTTGCAGTGTATGAATAAAGCGTTGAAAATAGCCACGAACAAATACCTGCTGACAACGGTAGCGTTTTTGGCATGGACGATCTATTTTGACCAGAATGACTGGATATCGCTGAGGCAACGACAGAAGGAGCTTAATGATGTGAAAAGTAACATAGCCTACCTGAACACAGAGATAGACCGCATGAACAAGGAACGCACCGACCTGCTGAACGACCCGCACAAGCTGGAGCAATATGCCCGCGAGCGATACCGCATGAAGCATGATGGCGAAGATGTGTATGTGATCGATAAATAAATAATACTGAAGCAAAACCACCTGTAACGGTGGTTTTGCTGTTTTAAGAAAGGGTATAGGCACAGTCTATGCAGCAATAAAAAGAAAAATGCTGTTAAAGCAGCTGCTGATGTGTGCAATATCACAAATACTACTCACCTTTGCCACCTGATCTATGATAACAATAATAGCAGGCACTAACCGGCCCGACAGCATGACGCTACGCACGGCCCAGCTATACCAGGAAATGCTCGCTGCCAGGGGGCAGGGCGCACATATTCTTTCATTGGAGAACAAGCAGGTGTGGGAGCGGGGCGCAGCTATGCTGGCGCTTGAAAAGCAGTTTCTTATCCCTGCTGAAAAATTCATCTTCATCATGCCGGAATATAATGCCAGCTTCCCCGGCATACTGAAGGTGATGATAGACAACAGCGACATTAAAAAATGCTGGTGGTACAAGAAGGCGATGTTGGTAGGCATATCGGACGGCAGGGCAGGCAACCTGCGGGGCATAGAGCATATGACAGGTATACTGCACTACATGAAGGTGCATGTGCTGTATAATAAGGTGCTGCTCTCCCGCATCAATGAAGAGGTGGATAAGAATGGCGCGCTGATAAAGCCCGAAACGGAAAAGCTGATCAATGAGCAGGTAGATGACTTTGTAAAATTCTAAACACTATGAGATTAAGGCTGTTGCTGATACTGAGTATAATAGGGCTTGCGGAATACTATAGCTTTATAGTGGTGCGCTCATCGGTGCGCAATATGCCGTCGGTATGGCGGGTAACACTGACCACACTATACCTTACGCTGACGGTAGTGAGCTGGCTGGGGCTGATACTGTTCAGGCAGATCAACTGGGCCAATGTGCCGCACCTGCTGCGCAATGTGTACATCGCATTTGTGCTGGGCTTTGTGGTAGGCAAGGTGCTGATACTGCTGGTGATGCTGATAGATGATATACGCAGGCTGATCACCTGGGCAATAACGGCGATAGCATATAATAACACGGCAGATACTGCCGCACCGCAGGATGGCGGCATAGCACGGTCGGTATTTTTGAAGCGTACAGCGTTGTTATTGGGCGGCCTATCGGTACTGGGCTTTAGCTACGGCATCAGTAACCGGTATAAGCACAGGGTGCGCAAGATAAAGCTGAAGCTGGCAGGATTGCCGGATGCTTTTAAGGGGGTGAAGATCGTGCAGATATCGGATATACATACAGGTAGCTTTGATGACCATGGTGCAGTAGCGCATGGTATACAGCGGGTGATGGACCAGCAGGCAGACATTATCTTCTTTACCGGAGACCTGGTGAACAACCACGCGGATGAGGTGGATGAAAAGTACCAGCAAATGTATAGTACGCTGAAAGCGCCTATGGGTGTGTATTCCACATTGGGCAACCACGACTATGGCGACTATGTGCAATGGCCCACACCGCAAGCTAAAATAGACAACCTGGATAAGCTGAAAGCTATGCACGCTGCCATGGGCTGGAAGCTGATGATGAATGAGCATGTGATACTGGAGCGTGGCAACGACAAGATAGCGCTGATAGGTATAGAGAACTGGAGTGCAAAGGCTAACTTCCCTAAGTATGGCGACATGCGCAAGGCCTATGCAGGGCTTAAAGAAAAGAATGTGCCTGTGAAGATATTGCTGTCGCACGATCCATCGCATTGGCACGCACAGGTGGTGCCGGAGTATGGCGATGTGCAACTGACGTTGAGCGGGCATACTCACGGGATGCAGTTTGGGATAGACACGAAGTGGTATAAGTGGAGCCCTGTGCAGTATATGTATAAAGAATGGGCAGGCCTATATACCCAGGGCGACCAGAACCTGTATGTGAACAGGGGCTTCGGGTTCCTTGGCTACCCAGGGAGATTGGGGGTGTTGCCGGAGATAACGGTATTTGAGTTGGTGTGAGGAATTGCGACAATTATATTAAATTTGCATTATGCAGTCATTGGTTATCAATAAGGAATACATATTTGAAAGCCTGAGGTCGCACCGTAGCGAGATCAAGGCTTTCGGTGTGCAGTCTCTTGGTTTATTCGGCTCTTTTGTAAAGAATACTGCTACAGAAAACAGTGATATAGACCTGCTGGTATCATTTGAGCCAAAGCAAAAAACTTACGACAACTTTATGGACCTTTCTTTTTTTCTTGAAGACCTCTTTGGGCGAAAAATAGAAATGGTTACGCAGCAATCACTAAGTAAGTATATAGGCCCTCACATTTTAAAGGAGGTAGAGAATGTTGGCATCTGACCGGGAATTGCTAAAACATATTCTTGATGAAGCGAATTTTGTGCTTGATACCGTTAATGGAAAGGATTACGACCAGGTAATGAATAGTCATATTCTATTTCGTGCAGTAGTAAGGGGAATTGAAATAATAGGAGAAGCTACGAAAAAACTAAGCCAAGATTTCAAAGACGCCCACTCGGATATAGAATGGAAGAAAATGGCCCGCACCAGGGATATCCTTATTCATGTTTACTTTGCTTTGGACAACGAGATCATCTGGAATATTATCACAGAAAAGCTTCCGCCCCTACAACAATATATTTCGAAACTGATTTGAATTACCGATCAATTCTTCCCTTCAAAGAATTGCTCTGCCGCTTCTGCACCGTTATGGAATAATAATTCTTTTTGCTGGCCGGTGATGTGCCGCACCCTTGGGTTGAGGTTGCTGGTGCTGATGTATATGGTGTGCTGCTTTTCTTCGGTGTAGGGGATGCTTTTATTGAGCTGCTCAATGGTGAGGTTGTATAGTGCTGCTATGTAGCGGGAGAAGGAATTGATGTGGTAAGGTGTGATGCCTGTATGTTGCTTTGCGTATTCAATTTGTTCGGGGCGCTCCAGTTTGAGGCCGAGGGTGTATTCGCTGATCGTTTCTTGCGGATCGTTATTGAATAAGTTGATGGGGTAGTTAGCAAGCAGGCCGCCGTCTACGTATACATCGTAAGAGTTGTTGTTGTCGGGGTGTTCGGTTACTTTTCCGGTACTGTCAATGAACACCGCGCCAAAGTATAAGGGTATGGCCGCGCTGGCGCGTACGGCTGTTTTTATGGGCATATCGGGATGTGTTTCCCAACTGAATATCTCTATCCTTTGTTTGGTGAGATTGGTGGCTGTGATGTAGAGGTCTTTGTATCTTTTGTCTGTCGCGGCGAGTTGGTGTAGTTGCAGGAAGGTGGTATTGTCGCTGCCGGTCTGTTGTTTTATTTGAGTGCCTATCCATTGCTCCAACTTGTTGCCTTTATACCATCCGTAATTCTTTCGCATTCTTTTTTGTCCGCCGAGGAAGAACCATTCGCCATCGTTGAAGGTGGCAATGTCTAAGCCGAGCATGATGTCTTCCATTTGCGCGGCGGTATAGCCCATGCTGAAGAGTGTACCTGTGATAGCGCCTACAGAAGTGCCTGCTACTTTTTCTATGCCGGTTGTTATCTTTTTATTTTCGAGTACCTGCAATGCCCCTACATAGGCAATGCCCCGTATGCCACCACCTTTGAGCACGAGATACTTGTATTGCTGCGCCGGTGCGAGGATCGGCAGCAGGACTGCAATGAGTATGAACACTATACGGGGCATGTACTTGATTGTATGTATGAAGATAGTGCAATTTGCGGAGCCGTTTATGGAAAATAACGGTTGTTGCATCTTTTAAATAAACGCACAACTATGGCTGAAATAAATGTAGCGGGCAAGAACGGCAGAAGCAGGCTGCAGGCACCCCGCATAGACCTTACCCCAATGGTAGACCTGGGCTTCCTGCTCATTACCTTCTTTATGATCACCACCACCCTGGCGAAGCCCAAGACGCTGGCCATCAATATGCCGTCTAATGAATACACCAAAACACCTACGGTGTTTATAGATGAATGTACGGTAACACTGGTTGCTGTAAAGGCCCATAAGGTTGTATATTATTTTGGTGCGCTAAAGGATATAAGCCAGTTAAAGATCTTGAGTATAGATAAGGTACGGGATATACTGATCAATAAGAAGAAAGCAGTTGCGGCATTGCCTGCATCCTTCTCGGCTGAGGCGCACAAGCTGCATGTGCTGATCAAGCCCAATGCGGATTGCAAGTATGACGATTTGGTGCGGCTGCTGGATGAAATGAACATCAATGATGTGCAGTACTACGCTATAAGCGATGTATCAATGGAAGAGCAGGATTATCTCAAAAAAATATTTTAGTGATTTTATGGAAAAACATTTTTTCTGCTTCTTATAATAAATGTACTCTTATGGAACTTACAAAACTAATGCAGGCGGATTACCTCGACATCATTTACGACAACCGCAACAAGGCCTATGGCGGCTACGAGCTGCGTAAAAATTACAACCGCCGCGCAGGCAAGGCAATGCTACTGCTGCTTATGGGTATTGGTACGTTGTGCAGCTTCTCGCTGATACATACGCAGCCGGTGCCGGAAGTGCATGGCTGGCATAAAACCATTGATCCTGTATTGGTGGATATTTCGCAGACTATCATACCACCGGTAAAGCCGCCCGTAACCCCACCCCCGACAGCCGCGCACATAAAAACGGTAACATCCACAGTGCCGGTGATCATTGATGATCATATGGTGCCTGATAAGCCAATGACCGAGAATAAGAAAATGGACGATAGCCAACCGGGTACAACAACATCAGACGGTACCGTTGTTACTACAGGCAGTGCATCGGGCAATGGTACTGACAAGCAGAAGATAGTAACCGACCCTGTGGTTGCAGTAACCACGCCGCCCGTGCGCTGGGTATCGCAGATGCCGGATTTTGCAGGGGATATGGGCGCATACATAAGCAAGCACCTGCGGTATCCTGATGCGGCCAGAAGCGCAGGGATAGAAGGCCAGGTAATGATAGAATTTGTGGTGAACGAAGATGGCTCGGTGAGCAATGCTAGGGTAGTGCGCGGTATAGGTGGTGGCTGCGATGAAGAAGCGCTGCGCATGGTGAACAGTATGCCAAAATGGAAGCCCGGCAAGCAAAATGGCGTAGCGGTGAAGGTGATCTTTGCGCTACCTATAAAGTTTGTGTTGGATTAATTGTTTTACGGCCTGTGCATATTAAATGCTGATAGCTGTATCAATAATAATTAATATCTGCATGTTAACGTTACTTACGGAAATTAGTTAGGTTTGCAGCCTCAAAATAGTATATGCAACCATCCGTATTAGAACAAATGCAACCAATGGGCCATGAGCAGGTGGTATTCTGTCAGGATCCCCGTACAGGACTCAATGCTATCATAGCTATACATAACACTACGCTTGGGCCATCGCTGGGTGGTACAAGGTTGTGGAACTATAACTCGCACGAGGAAGCGCTTACAGATGCACTGCGCCTGAGCCGCGGGATGACCTACAAATCGGCGATAAGCGGACTGAACCTGGGTGGTGGCAAGGCAGTGCTGATAGGCGAAGCCTCGAAGCTGAAATCGGAAGCATACTGGCGCAGGTATGGCAAGTTTGTGAACAGCCTGAACGGTAAGTACATAACTGCTGAGGACGTAAACACCTCATCGGCCGATATGGAATACATAGGCATGGAAACAGAGTTTGTGACCGGCAAGCCAGAATATATGGGCGGCAGCGGCGATCCTTCGCCACTTACTGCCTATGGTGTATATGTGGGCATGAAGGCATCGGCGAAGAAAGCATGGGGCAACGATAGCCTGAGCGATAAGAAGATATTAGTGCAGGGCGCAGGCAATGTGGGCCAGTACCTGATGGGCTACTTAGTGAAGGAAAATGCCACAGTATATGTATGCGACATCAATGAAGAAAAGCTGAAACAGGCGAAGCATAAACATCCAACAATCGAGATCATACCTAACGACAATATCTTTGACCGTGAGTTTGATATTTATGCACCATGTGCCCTGGGTGCTACAGTGAACACAGAAAGTATAGGCAAGATGAAATGCGCTGTGATAGCAGGCGCGGCCAATAACCAGCTGGCTGATGAGAATGTGCACGGCCCTATGCTGGTAGAAAAAGGAATATTGTATGCGCCGGATTTCCTGATCAATGCGGGTGGTATCATCAACATAAGCATAGAACTGGATGGGTATAACCATGAGCGTGCTATGAACACTGTAGCCAAGATATATGGCCGTACGCTGGATATTTTTGCCCTGGCAGAAAAGGAAAATGTGCATACCCAACAGGCAGCAATGCGCATGGCTGAAAAACGCCTTGCCGATATTGCGCACATCAGGGTAGGTATTTAATAACTCAGGTATTTTTTATGGAGCCGTAAATGTAGCCGCATTTGCGGCTCTTTTATTTTTGCACAGGAATCTATTGAATAAAGAAACAGCGTAATTTTGAACAGGATGAAGCGTTTTTTTCAGAAAGGTATCATAGAAGCAGGGTGTGACGAGGCGGGCAGGGGTTGCCTGGCCGGGCCTGTGTTTGCTGCAGCTGTGATACTGCCTGCCAGCTTCAGGCATCCATTACTTAATGATAGCAAGCAGGTGACGGAAGAAGACAGGGATACACTACGCCCCATCATAGAGCGCAAAGCAATAGCCTGGGCTGTGGCTATGGTAGACCATGAAGAGATAGACCGAATCAATATCTTAAAGGCTTCTTTTAAGGCCATGCACCTGGCGATAGATCAATTAAATATACGTCCCGAACTGTTACTGATCGATGGTAACAGGTTTGCTCCATACTTTGGTATAGTGCATGAATGCGTGATACAGGGCGATGCTATCTATGCCTCAATAGCCGCTGCCAGCATACTGGCCAAAACGCACAGGGATGAGTATATGCTACGCCTGCACGAGGAACACCCGCACTATGGCTGGAATGAGAATAAAGGCTATGGTACAGTACATCACCGGTCGGCGATACGGGAACGGGGATTATCCTCTTACCATAGGAAGACGTTTGGTATTTGTAAGGAAATGAGTATTGTCGGTTAACTGGTTAAAGGGTTAATTAGTTAGAAGGTTGCCGTTCGAAGTTCATGATGATAAGTTGTTTTTCGCGATGTTCATTATGGATCAATTCACTTTATTTTCTACGCTGAGGATGATGTCTGATTGCTCAGTTTCTCTTTTTATAACAACTGGTATGTGCATCTGTTCTGATGCTTTGAGGCGCGCCATGAATTTGGGGTCGGAGTCGTTTGGCAGTTTATAGAACCGCTGCGATTGCAGGAAGGTAACCCGTACAAATGTTTCATTGGTTTGTGTAGGGCGTATTGCTGCTACGGTCATTGTTTGCTCAACTACTGCGTGTTTTTTTTTGTGGTGCCGGGCAAATACGGATGTGGTAGAGGCCAGCAAAAACAATAAGCTCAATATGCAGTACCTGCATATTGAGCTTATGAATGGTATTTTGAAACAATCTTTTATGGACATGTAGTTAATGGCCTGTAGCTGGTGAGTGTACCGTCTGTATAATAGAAGGTAGGATCTGTGTCAAAATCATAGCCTGTATAATCTGACGGGCTGTAAGATGTTGTGGGCTGTATATTGATCATAGACACGTGTGCTGCATCGCCGCTTGGGAGGCAGGCGGGGTTTTGTTGTGCATGGAGCCATGCCGACAGTAGTACCGGCTGATCGAACATGGCTGGGTCGAACACATAAGCCTGTACGCCCTTAGCAGTTTTGATGTTTACCAATGGAGCAACGTGGTACCACCAGTTGACACAGCAACCGCCCCACTTTTCACCCTTCACGCAAAGCTCGTCTGAACCCGCATTTGCGAAGCTGAATACTTTGTGTGTAGCGTAGTTGTATTTAGTGTTGAGTATCCAGCACATTTTGTGTGCGCGGGCATAGCAGCCATCTTCGCAGTACTGGAAAGGAATGCAATAATCAATAGCATATGGGCCGGGAAGGGCGCAGCATTGGTGCGTGATGTAATCAAAGATGATCTGCGCAGATGCCATATCAGGTATCACGGCGGTGAGGCTGTCGGTAACAGTAGTGTTAAGTACTGCGATACCTGCAATGTTATTGACAGTTTCATCAGTCATAGAGCTAAAGTCAATACGGGTGGCTGTGCAGGGGCTGCTCACCGTTACGCGGGAGCTATGCTCGGTGGCATCGCGCTGGGATAGTGCGTTTACTTGTAATACGGTGCCGCTCCATGGATTGGTGGTAACGCTGATAGAAGTATGATTGGCCAATGCGGTTTGCAGGGTGGCAATGATGGTGGCATCGGTAAGGCTAAAGAGCTGCGCCCTTTCATTGAACATGACCTCTGTGCTGTTGCCATCGCCCGATTTTCGGATTGCGGCTACTGTAAGAATGCTTGTTTCAGATTTGCTTTGCGTTATCTGAATAACAGAAGCAGGGGTGTTTTTTGAAACAGAAGGATCTGTTTGTTTCGTCTTATCGGGGCATGATGCGCTTTTATGACAGGCATCAAATGTGAGGATGCCACCTATGGCAAGCACATAAAACAATGCTGTTAACTTAATGGTACGCGGCAGTGTAAATGATCGTTTCATAAAAGCATTTTTTAAGAAATACCCCCAAGAGGTTATCACAATTTACACAATTTATAATAATTCCTAAAGAAATTTTTAATATGGCTATTTTTCTGCCGGATAAGCACATATTGATTTAAATGGCTAACTTTCGTAATTATACACATAATAAGATACAGCCCATGGTACGTGTAATTCTACTTTTTATGGCTTTGCTGAGCGTTAATGCCACATTTGCCCAAGACGCAAAAAAGCACGCACAGATAGTACGCTCGCTGCAACAGCAGACCAACAGGCATACACCTGCCATGAGGACCACATCGGGTGTTTCTACAGAAAGGGTTATCGCGCAGAGTATCACAGACCACAGCCTGGGCACACTGAGTGATTCCATCAACCTGAATTATGGGATCAACAGGGGATCAACCTATGACTATAACACTATGTTGTATCCGTACAATTATCCGTACAGCACCTCGCCTATGTTCAATTACGCAGGTGTATTCACAAAACCACAGGTGCTGTTCGATACGATGATGCACTGGGCCACCGACCCCAATACGCTGGTATATGGCTATTACGAAACAGACTATGCCAAGTACGATGCAAACCGCAACACGACATCTTACGCGCAGGTATTTGTTGATTCTTCCTTTGAGCCGAACATGCTTTATGCAAATACATTCAGCAGCACGAACGATATAACCATGGGCAATTGGTTCAATTGGATAGGTGGCTTGGCCGATAGCGCTTTCAGGCAATATTTTACGTACGATTCGCTGGGCCTGCTTGCCGAAGACAGTGTGTATGAATACCATATGGGCGTGTGGGATATTGTGTCCAAGACCTATTATACCTACAACGACCTGGATGAACTGATACAAATAGATAACTATGCCAACGATACAGATACTTCATTGGCATTGCCGCTGATAGAGCAGCTGAAATATGTAAATACCTACGATGCCAGCTACAGGCTGCGTACCGTTGCCAGCAGTTTCTTTGATGGTACCGCGCTTACGCCATATATAAGGGATACATTCGGGTATAGCGGCACATACACATACCATAATTCGTGGAAGGAATACCAGTACGATCCGATCAATGCTTACTGGGCACCGATCTTCAATATGTCGAAGCTGGTTAATGGCCTTGGCCTGCCGGACACTGTGTATATACAGGGCTTCGATAGCCTGATGAATGCGTGGGTGCCGCAAACAATGGATGTGATCTCCTATGACGCAGCCAACAACCCGGATACGCTACAGGATTATGAGTATAACTTCACTGCTTATCCAAGCACGCCCAGCTTTACTACTGTGTATTATTATGAAACTTATTTGCTAACGCTCGCGAACAATACTGTAGCTGCTGCGAACGACCAGGTAAAGGTATATCCTAACCCTGCTACCAATACTTTGAACATAACACAACTGGGGGTACCTACAGGTACAATGGTAACCATGACACTGATGAATGTAAGCGGGCAAATGATGAGCCGGGAACAATTGCCATGGACAGGCAGCGCACAGGTATCTGTTGCCACACTTGTACCGGGTGTTTATGAACTGGTGATACAGGATGGCAAGGGAAATATGCTGCACAGGCAATCTGTGGTGAAACAGTAACTTTGCATGTATGCCGCAGTCATTACGCACAACGATAAAAAAAGTAAATGCCACCGGCAGCCTTGATGCCGAGGATATGTTGGCAACCGAAGAGCCACTGGAGATAAGGCTTGAATACCACGCAGCGGGCAAAATAATAACCAAAAGCATTTCCGTGACCATGCGCACGCCGGGTAATGATACCGAGCTGGCGACCGGGTTTTTATATACAGAAGGCATTATAACAACAGCAGCTGATGTGCGCGAAACAGCACAGGTGAGCGAGCATGTAATAAAGGTATCCTTAAATGATCATGTGCAACCTGATGTGAGCAAGCTGGAGCGGAATTTTTATACCACATCCAGCTGCGGGGTATGTGGCAAATCGTCGATAGAGGCGGTGCGGGTAGCCTGCAATATATTGGATACCAAGGATGAGCTGCGTGTGGCGGCTTCTATGTTGTATACGCTGCCTGATGTGCTGCGGGCGCAGCAGGAGGTATTTGAGCATACAGGCGGGCTACATGCCTGTGCCATCTTTGATATGGCTGGTAAGCTGCTACAGGCGAGCGAAGATGTGGGCAGGCATAATGCGCTGGATAAGCTGGTGGGCTATGCACTTGCTGCGGATATGCTGCCGTTGAACAATCATATACTATTGCTAAGTGGCCGTGCCAGCTTTGAGCTGATGCAGAAGGCTGCTATGGCGGGAATAAAAATAGTAGCGGCTGTAGGCGCGCCATCGAGCCTGGCTGTGCAGATGGCTGAGGACTGGGGTATCACGCTATTGGGTTTTTTGCGGGGCGAGCGGTTCAATATTTATTCAGGTGCGCAAAGAATTGTAATTTAGCGGTATGAAGATCAGGATAAAAGGGAATTCTATACGCATACGTCTTTCCCGTACAGAGATCGCCGATTTTGGCGCGCAGGGATATCTTGAGGAGCGTACAGAATTTGGTAACACTGCATTTGGGTATGCGTTAAAAAGCAATCCTTCCGGTAACGAGCTTTCTGCGGATTTTGCGAATGGGAAAATAACGGTTTACGTGCCTGTCGATATGCAGAAAAAATGGGTAGAAACAGATGTAGTAGGGTACGAGCATAACATGCCTATAGGCAATGGCCAGCACCTCTTCCTGCTGATAGAGAAAGACTTTAAGTGTATAGACAATACAACAGAAGACCAGTCGGACAATTACGAGCACCCCACGAAGGAGTGTTAGCGCAAGTGTTGCTTATTTTTCAATGGCAGCGATCACATCAGGGCTTGTAACCTTGGTCTTTGGATCGAACACGGCTACGAGCGTACCTTTCTCATCAATGAGGTACTTCTGGAAGTTCCATTTTACATCACTGTCCTTAAGGTTGTTGTATTTCTTTTCTGTGAGCCACTGGTAGATGGGTTCTTTAGCATCGCCCTTTACGGTGATCTTTGAAGCCATAGGGAAAGTAACACCATAGTTCTTGGTACAAAAAGCAGATATTTCTTTATCAGAACCGGGCTCCTGCGCGCCGAAATCATTGGCAGGGAAACCAATAATCACCAGCTTACCTTTATATTTTTCATACGCAGCCTGCAGTTCGGCATACTGTGGTGTGTTGCCGCACTGCGACGCTGTATTAACGATGAGTATCTTCTTGCCTTTGTATTTTGCCAGGTCTATGGTGCCACCATCGAGGCCCTTTACTTTAAAGTCGTATATGCTCTTAGGCACATTGGTCGGTTTTTTCGCAGTAGCTAAGAAAGAAAGAAAGCTAAAGAGGATGATCGCAGAAAGTTTCATGGAATGTGATTTTAGGGAGTAAAGATAAAAGTTTTCATATTACCTTGCCTGATACCGCTTTTTTAATTCATCATACAGCACATCAAGTCCTTCCTCAGTTTCATCGGTTTGTGCATTAGCAAATAAAATGTATGCCCTGTTCTCGTCTTTATATACATATACGCTGGTGAGGAAGGTACCCGGGTTGCCGGTATTGTGTGAAAAAATGTGGCTGTGCTCATCGGTATCGCTAAACCAGCCTATAGAAAATTTTTCAAGGCCATAATGCAGGAAATTGAATTCTTTTTTCGTGAGTAAATTCGACCTGCCTTGCAGGCCCTGTAATTGCAGTTGTATGAATTTCGCATAGTCGGGCAGGCTGACGTTGATATTGCCTGCGGCGAGCAGCCAGTTGAGCTTGTAATCGTCTTGTGGTGGTTCGGGAGATAATTTCGCATCATGCCCCCATGGCTGATCCGGGTCTGCATTCGGTTGGCCGAAATGAAAATCGATGTGCAACTGTGCGCCGAGCGCTACGACCAGTTCTTTATAAGACTTGCCGGATGCTTTTTCGAGCATGAGGCCAGCTGCCACGTAGCCAAGGTTGGAGAAGTTGATGCTATCGTCTGTTTGCACAGGCGGGTGCTGCAGGAACCATTGTATGAACTGGTAGCGCTGCTGGTCTTCATCGCCGGAGAACTGATCCTGCGTAGGTTTATCATAGGTGTAAGTATAGGGGAATAGTTTTGTGCGGAAGCTGAGCAGTTGCTGCAAAGTGAGGTTGTAGTAAGCCGGTTCGCTGTTCAGTCGCAATTCGGGGCAGATTTCGAAGAACTTTGTATCCCACGATAGTTTGCCCTGATCTACCAGTTGCGCTGCTATAAAACCTGTGATGGCCTTTGTGTTAGACCCTATGCGGAACCTGTCTTTCAAAGATGCGGCATCGTGTGTTTTTCTCTTATGCACACCCATTACCTGCAGCTCCAATACGCTATCTGATGAAACGACCGCATAGCCCAACTCGGGTATGTGGTAGGCCTGGCGGATGCTATCTGCAAAGGCTTGTAGCCTCTGCGCGCGTGCAGGTGCAAAGAAAAGTATACAAATTATGGTGATGGCCGTTAGCTGTTTCATAGATCGTAAGTGCGCATTTGTAAGCAAGATGGTTGCGGTATTTTAATGGTATTATGCGTACGGGTGAGCAAGCCTGTCTTTTTGTCTCGTTTAAACACAACAATGTTATTGGAAAAGAGATTGGCCACTAATAAATAATTGCCGGTTGGGTCTATGGTAAACATACGTGGATGCTTACCACCGGTTTTTTGATGGCCAACAAGTGTAAGCAGCCCGCTGGTGGTGTCTATTGAAAATATGGAAATGGAGTGTTCCTCCTCCCTGTTGGAGGCGTAGAGGAATAAACCATCTGGAGAGATATGAATATCAGAGCTTGCATACCAGTCCTGTTTTGCTGCATAGGAGGCTACTCTTTGTATGCGCTGTAATTTTTCATCGTCGTAGCTGTACGCTGAAATGGTGCCGCTGAGCTCTTCTGTGCAGTAGGCAAGCCGGCCATTAGGATGAAAGATGAAGTGCCGCGGGCCGCTGCCGGGAACAGTGGATGTGAATTGCGGATCTGCCGGTTGTAAAGGATGCTTGCGGTTAGCATCAAAGGTGTAGCCCCGTATCTTGTCAGCGCCTAGGTCCGGTGCGAATAAATGATCTTGTTGCGGTGAGAAGACAACGGAATGCACATGAGCCCTGCTTTGGCGTGGTGTGTCTATGCTACCTTCAAGGTATGATAAAACAGTATCTGCTATGCCAAGGCTGCCATTGTCATTTAGGGGGAATACAGAAACAGAGCCCTGTGTATAATTGGCATTGACGAGCCATTTGTTGGCTTTATACACTGATGCATAAACCGGGTTTTCGCCGCCGCTGTGTTGTTTGTTGATAAATGTTAGCCAGCCGTGTACGCTATCAAAACCGAAAGCGGAAACACTGCCTGCGTTGGGCAATTGTGTTTCGGTGCAGGCATAGAGGTGGCAGCCATCGGGTGCAAGCGTGATGTAGGAGGGGTTGGTAATGTTTTCGCCATTACTGACAAATGTAAGCGCGCCATTGTCAGGGTTGAAGCTGTATATGTATATGCCTTTACTAGGCTTGCTGTGGGTGTAGGTGCCTATGAAGAGGTAAGTGGTTTTGTTAGGATGTGTTTGAGCAAAAAGGCTACTGCTAAAACCTGATAGACAAATAACTGTTAATGATAGCAGGTAGTTCATTATTGATTGCTTAGTCGAAAGCGTTAAGGTAATACATTATAGGTTGAAATAAAATTTGTACCTTTGAAAGACAACGGAATTATATGTGGGCAGATTTTATAGAGCAGAAGAAAGGCGTTTTAGGTGGTAAGCCTGTGATAAAAAACACAAGAATTGGGGTTGATCTTATTTTAGAAAAAATAAGCGAAGGAGAGTCTATTGAAGAACTTATAGTGGCATATCCCCACCTATCCAAAAATGAAATACTTGCTTGTATTGCATATGGTGCAAGTCGTGTGCGTAATGAAATTATTATAGATGTTGCATGATTTCCCGATCATAATTGCTGACGAAAGTGTAGATTGGCGTATTGTCAAAAGCCTAAAGGATCATGAATATTCTGTATATTCTATATTAGAAGAGCAGAGTGGCATCAGTGATGATGAAGTAATAGCTATCGCAATTGAGAAAAGAGGTTTTATTATCACGGAAGATAAAGATTTCGGTGATGTGCTTGTGTATAGTAACGAAGGTTCCCTTGATGTTGGCAGCATGCTACTTAGAATATTTGACCAGCCGATACAGGCCAGAATTAGATTGGTTATTGATGCATTAAGGTATCATAGCGAAGATATGAAGAATTGTTTCTCCGTTCTTACTGCAAAGAAACTAAGAATAAGAAAATATGGATTATAGTAAACCTTTTTAATGCCCCCCAATACTGCTGTCATAATCAATACCCTGCCTGCGCAGTATGCCTTTTACACCTACGGCAAATAATGCAAGGTAGGCGAAGCAGAATACCGGTATCCAATAAGAGTTGTGGATGCCAATGCTTTGCAGGTCGGATAGCTTGCCTTGTATGGGTGGTATAATGGCCCCGCCGAGTATCATCATCACCAGGAATGCGGAGCCTTGCGAAGTATGCTTGCCGAGGCCTGCTATAGCAAGCGCAAATATGGCGGGCCACATGATAGAGCAGAACAACCCACCGCTAAGGAAGGCATAGATGGCAACAGTGCCTGTGGTGAATATACCAACCAGCATACAGACCATACCAGCGAGTGCAAATATGAGGAGCGTACGTGCGGGCTTATCCTGCCCGGCATAGAAGGCAATAGCCTGTAGTATGATGCACACAATGTACCACGTAAGCGGCTTTATATCGTTCTGGGCTATGGCATTGATACCCAGTACTACGGCGAATGCGATGACCGGCACTATGAAGATAAGAATGCTGCGGAGTGTTTTTGATGGCTCAAATATTTTGATAGATCCCGTCCAGCGGCCTACCATGAGGCTGCCCCAGTACATGGAGATAAATGGCGCTACCTGTGTGAGCTTGTACCCGCCAAAGTCGGGCTGGGTTAGTAGTGCGCCGAGGTTGCTTTGTATGGTTACTTCCACACCTACATAGGTGAAGATGGCGAGCATACCCAGCACCAGCTGCGGGTACTTCATAGCGCCCCAGCCATTGCTGTTCTTCTTTGCGCTGAAGAGGGAGAAGAGCAATGTGCCTACGATGACAATAAGCCCGACCATAAGTAGTTTTGTCCGGGTCATTTCTACCTCTTGCAGAATAGATTTATCTTCTGTGACAACAGTATAAGTCCTGAACACCCAAATGAAGGTGATTGCCAGTAAAACGGTCATTATAGCTAAGGCACCTAATGCTTTTGGCGATTTTTCAGGTTCGGTTTCGAATTTTCCTGATGGTAGTTTTTTTGAAAAGAAAAACAGCGCAGCAGCCACTACAAAAAGAATACCGACGCATGCGTATAACATAGTTACATTGCCAAGGCCAAGTGTTTTAACAAGTGCATTTATCTGGTCTGATGTTGTTGCTTTAGTAGTGCCAAACAATGCAAGACCTACTACAATAGGCCCGATAGCAGTGCCAAATGAGTTGATGCCACCACCTAAAGTAATGCGATGTGTACCTGTTGCAGGCGGCCCAAGCAAAGCCGCAAAAGGATTGGCAGCTGTCTGTTGTAAAGAAAAGCCGAGCGCTACGGCAAATAAGCCAATAAGCATACCAGGGAAAGTATTGGCGTTAACAGCAAGTATCATAATGACTGCGCCGATAGCAGAGAACAGGAGGCCATACACAATACTATTGCGGTAGCCCCATTTTAGTATCACATCTTTGCCGAAGATAGAGGCAATAGCATATAACGCCAATGCGCCGAGATAGTAAGCGAGGTAAAAGGCAAAATCAATGAGCTGCGACTGGAACTGATCGAGCTTGAAGTAGTGCTTGCAGAAGGGGATGAATACACCATTGCCTGCGGCGATGAAGCCCCAGAAAAAAAACACTGTGACCAATGTAGATAATGCCCCCGAATTCTCAGATTGTGGTTTTGCAGTTTGTACAGGCTCCATTCTTTTACTATTTGCAGTAAAATAGGAAGTAATTTCGAATAATAATAATGCGGAAGGTTCTTACAATAAACTGTGGTTACTTTTGCTTACCACGAGTGGAGATTTGACAACTTTTAAAAAGTTGTCAAATCTGGTAGTGGAAATAATCTATTAAGATGATATTTGTGTTTACAATATCGTCCAGGTCTTATCTCCTGAAAGTATTTTGTCGAGGGATGGCTTGCCTTTGCGGGCTACCAACTCTTCTATCTGATCCTGCATGCCTTGTTCATAAGTCGGGCGTTCTTCAGCAAATAACACACCGAAGGGGCGGGGAAAATGTTCGCCGTTAAAGGTATTATCGAAGAAGCGGGCCATGATGTTGGCTTTTGTTTTGTCTTGCTCATCGTGTATCCAGAGGTCATTGGCCGATATGCCTGATGTGTTCATATCTACGATAATGGGTGTGAGGCCATCGAATTTGATGCCTTTTTCTTCGTTATTTCCAAAAATGAGGGGTTTGCCATGTTCTACGAATATTGCTTGTTCTTTCTTGGTTTCTTTTTCTGAGAAGGCGAAGAAGGTGGCATCATTGAACACAGGGCAGTTCTGGTAGATCTCTACAAACGATGTGCCTTTATGTGCATTTGCCCGGCGCAGCACCATTTGCATGTGCTTAGGGTCGCGGTCCAGCGAGCGGGATACGAAGGAGCATTTAGCGCCTAAGGCCAGTTCACTTGGGTTAAACGGTTCTTCCACAGAACCGTAAGGTGTTGATTTGGCCACCTTTCCTTTTTCGGAGGTAGGGGAGTATTGGCCTTTGGTGAGACCGTATATCTGGTTGTTGAACACCATATAATTCAGGTCAAAGTTCTTGCGCATCAGGTGTATGAAGTGGTTGCCACCTATGGAGAAGGCATCGCCATCGCCTGATACTACCCACACGCTCAGGCGCGGGTTGAGGGCCTTTACGCCCGATGCTATTGCGGCTGCACGGCCATGTATGGTGTGCATGCCATAGGTATCCATATAATAGGTGAACCTTGCGGCGCAGCCTATGCCTGATATAAAAACAATATCCTCTTTAGGTACGCCAAATTCGGGCATTACTGTCTGCACCTGCTTCAGGATGGAGTAGTCGCCGCAACCGGGGCACCATTTTACTTCCTGGTTCGATGCAAAGTCTTTTGGGGTGAGCTTTGGCGTTTCCGCTGCCTGCTCTGTAATAGTGGTCATTCCAATTTATTTAATCAGCTCAAGAATTTTATGTTTCAGTTCGGCAGTAGTGAAGGGCAGGCCCTGCATTTTAGAGAAGCCTATCGCTGGTGCCAGGTATTTAGCCCTGATGAGTTGTATTAATTGCCCGGAATTCATTTCCGGTATCAATACCTGGTCATAACCCTTCAATAATTCTCCGAGGTTCTTAGGGAAAGGATTGATATGCTTCAGATGCACGTGTGCTACATCGTACCCTTCTACTATTAACTCCCGCACAGCGGTCTTTATAGCGCCACCTGTAGAACCCCAGCCCAGTACCAATAGCTTGCCCGATGTGTTGCCGGTTTGCGGTTGTATATCCGGTATGCCTTCTGCTATCTTCTCTATTTTCTCAGCGCGCAGTCGGGTCATTGCCTCGTGGTTCTTGGCATCGTAAGACACATTGCCAGTCTCATTTTGCTTTTCCAATCCACCTATGCGGTGCATCAGTTCCTTAGTGCCGGGTACTACCCATGGCCGAGATAATTTTTCATCGCGCTTGTAAGGCAGGAAGGTGCCGCCGGGATTATTATTCTCAGTAGTGAAGTTTACGTTGATCGGTTTCAGGTCTGCCGCCGCGGGGAAGCGCCATGGCTCTGAGCCGTTGGCTATGTAGCCATCACTCAGTACAATGACGGGGGTCATATGGTCAACCGCTATACGTGCTGCTTCTAAAATTGTATCAAAGCAATCCGCCGGGGATGCTGCTGCAATTACGGGCAACGGCCCTTCGCCATGCCTGCCATACATAGCCTGCATCAGGTCTGATTGTTCAGTTTTTGTAGGCAAGCCTGTTGATGGCCCGCCACGTTGTATGTCTATAACGAGCAAGGGTATCTCCAGGATCGTAGCCAGTCCCAGCGCTTCGGTCTTCAAAGACATGCCAGGGCCTGATGTGGTGGTAACCCCAAGGCCGCCTGCATACGATGCGCCTATAGCGGCACATATGGCGGCTATCTCATCCTCGGCCTGGAAGGTCTTTACATTACTGGTCTTGTACTTCGACAATTCGTGCAGCACATCTGATGCCGGGGTGATGGGGTATGAGCCAAGGAACAAGGGCAAGCCTGATAATTCAGATGCAGCCACAAGCCCAATAGCCGTAGCCTGGTTGCCGGATATATTCCTGTATTCTCCCTTGGGTAAATTTGCAGGTGATACCTTGTAGCGTGTTGTGAATATCTCGGTATGGTCGCCAAAGTTCCAGCCCGCTTTCAGTGTTTTGATGTTAGCTTCTGCTATGTCCGGCTTCTTCGCAAATTTCTCATTGAGGAAGGTGATTGTAAAATCCATAGGCTCATCAAACATCCAGAAGAGGAGGCCCAGCACAAACATATTTTTGGAGCGGTCTATTTCCTTCATACCCAGGCCAGAGCCTTCGAGGCATTCTTTTGTAAACCGGGTGATGTCTATTTTATACAGCGTGTATTCCTCCAGTGAGCCGTCTTCGAGCGGGTTTATACCCGGTGGGTAGCCGGCCAGGTTGAGGTTCTTTTTATCAAATCCTGCTGTGTTGACAATGATGATGCCGCCTTTTTTCAGGCGGGCCAGGTCTACTTTAAGTGCAGCGGAGTTCATAGCCACCAGCACATCATACTGATCGCCAGGGGTGAATATCTCCACGCTGCCGAAATGCACCTGGAAGCCGGAAACGCCTGCTGTGGTGCCTATGGGGGCCCTTATTTCTGCCGGGAATTCGGGGAATGTGCTGAGATCCTTGCCTAAATATGCCGCAGTATCGGTAAACTGCATACCGGTAAGCTGCATGCCATCGCCTGAATCACCGGAAAACCTTATCACTATACTTTCTGCCTCTACCGGGGCGTGGTGATGTCCCGGTTTGCTTGCTAAAGTTGAATCCATTATACAAAGTTAAGAAATTAAGAATGAAGGGCTTGGCCCTCTATCCCTGGTTGTTGCACGCGCTATCAGGAAGCAAATTATGCAGGATCACTGATCTATATAATAAAAGGAGGTATATGCCCTGTATAGATAGCTTCGCTGAGCAAAATGAAACAGGGTGCAAAAGTAAAATTATTTATACATTTATAGCTGATCTTTATCATGAACAGTGGTAAGATGACGTTAATTTTACACACTCAAAAACATACCAATATGCCTGTAAAAGCACCAAGCTCGCTTGAACAATTAAAGAAATTGAGAAAACCATTGGTAAACCCAAATGTGGCCCACAAGCAAAGCTTTACCGGCGTTGAGAAAATGGCGGTATGGATCACAGATAAAGTGGGTACGATGGGCTTCTTTTTCATCATTCTTATCTGGACCATAGTATGGCTCGGCTGGAACATATTTGCCCCCAAGGCTATGCAGTTCGACCCTTATCCTGCATTTGTACTGTGGCTGTTTATCTCCAATATGATACAGATATTCCTTATGCCGCTCATCATGATCGGGCAGAACCTGCAGGGGAGGCACTCGGAGTACAGGGCAGAATCGGATTTTGAGGTAAACGTGAAGGCCGAGCGGGAGATAGAAACTATATTGACCCATCTTGAAAATCAGAATGAGCTGATATTGAAAATATTGAGCCACCTTGGCGAAGATGATAATGCCGTTAAACCACAGTCTTAACAAGCTATAACGCTGCAAATACAAAATTTCCTTATTACATTTGCGGCTTAATTCTCACCTCATGCACATTGCAATCATAGGCACAGGCTATGTGGGCCTGGTTACGGGTACCTGCTTTGCCGAAACGGGCAATAACGTTACCTGTATAGATATAGATGAAAAAAAGATCGGTAGCCTGAAAGAAGGTAAATCGCCCATATACGAGCCCGGCCTGGATGTGCTGCTGGAAAGGAATATCAAAGAAAAAAGGCTGCAATTCACCACCCATCTTGCTGAAGGCATTAAGCAGGCCAAAGTTATTTTCCTGGCATTGCCTACGCCTCCCGGCAAAGACGGCTCTGCCGATCTGCAATATGTGCTGGATGTGGCTGCGTCATTGAGCAAACTCATTACACGCTATACGGTCATTGTTAATAAAAGCACAGTACCCGTAGGCACGGCAGAGAAGGTGCATGAGGTATTAGTACAGCACCTGGACCCGTCCTTGTTTGATGTGGTTTCCAATCCCGAATTTTTGAGGGAGGGTGTGGCAGTCGAAGATTTCTTGAAACCCGACCGCGTTGTCATTGGCACCTCATCAGAGCAAGCAAAAAAGGTGATGGACGAGTTGTACCAGCCATACCTGAGGCAGGGCAACCCCATTTATTTTATGGATGAGCGCTCCTCTGAAATGACGAAGTACGCAGCCAATTCTTACCTGGCGATGCGCATATCTTTTATGAATGAAATGGCCAACCTGTGCGAGAAAACAGGCGCTAATGTGGATTGGGTGCGCATAGGTATTGGTGGCGACAGCCGCATAGGTAAGCGATTCCTGTTTCCGGGTATAGGCTATGGTGGCAGCTGCTTTCCTAAAGATGTAAAGGCGCTGGCGCATACCGCACTGGAAATGGATTATGACTTTCAGCTCATCAATACAGTAATGGAGGTGAATGACCGCCAGAAGCTGGTGCTGGGCCGCAAGATCAGGAATTATTTTGGCAGCGATCTCTCCGGTTATACGTTTGCTATTTGGGGACTGGCCTTCAAGCCGGAAACTGATGATATACGCGATGCTCCTTCATTAGAGTTGATCAAAGAACTACTGGAGGCAGGCGCAAAGCTGCGGGTATTTGACCCCGAAGCAATGGCGAATGTGCAGCAGATATTTGGCGACAAGATACATTTTGCCAAAGATATGTATGCTGCTGTGGAAGGTGCAAGCGCACTGATCGTTGTAACGGAATGGAGTGAATTCAGGAACCCTGATTTCGACCGCATATATGAGATATTGAAACACCCGGCCATGTTTGATGGCCGCAATGTCTATTCATTGGAAAAAATGCAGGGCCTTGGTTTTTATTATGAGAGTATGGGCCGTAAAATTGTGCATGAACAAGTAAGGGAAACTCTTGCAGTACATCATAAAACCATTGTTAGAGAAAGGGGAGTGCTGGATTGATCCAATGTGGTTAATGCGGTAATGTGATAAATGTGTTTTCTCTGCTTTAAGAAATACTCAGGATAAAATGTGAGTAATGCGGTAATGTGATAAATGTGTTTTTACCCGGTTTGAATTTTGATTAATAGATACTCAACATAAAAAATTTACAATGGCTAAACGTATACTTATTACCGGCGCGGCGGGTTTTCTCGGTTCACACTTGTGCGATCGTTTCCTGAAAGAAGGCTACGAGGTCATAGGCATGGACAACCTGCTTACAGGCAACATCAAGAACATTGAGCACTTGTTCCCGGTGAAGGAGTTCCAGTTTTACCATCATGATGTTACTAAGTTCGTACACGTACCGGGGCATATAGATTACATCCTGCATTTTGCATCTCCCGCCAGTCCTATAGACTATCTAAAGATGCCTATACAGACCCTGAAAGTGGGCGCGTTGGGTACACACAACTTGCTAGGCCTTGCGAAATCGAAAGGCGCAAGGATATTGGTAGCCTCCACATCGGAAGTATATGGCGACCCGCTGGTACACCCGCAGACAGAGGAGTACTGGGGCAATGTAAACCCTGTTGGCCCGCGTGGTGTATATGATGAGGCCAAGCGTTTTATGGAAAGCATCACCAGGGCTTATCTTACCTTTCACCAGGTGGAAACGCGCATCATCCGCATATTTAATACTTATGGGCCACGTATGCGCCTTGACGATGGCCGCGCGCTGCCTACATTTATGAGTCAGGCATTGCGTGGCGAAGACATCACCGTATATGGCGATGGCTCGCAAACACGTTCTTTCTGCTATGTGGATGACCTCGTAGAAGGCATCTACAGGCTATTGCTCTCTGATTACAGTATGCCGGTAAATATTGGTAATCCTTCAGAGATCACGCTGCTGCAATTTGCGCAGGAAGTGCTGGACCTTACCGGCTCCAAATCAAAGATCGTATACGAACCATTGCCGCAAGACGATCCTAAACAACGCCAGCCAAACATCACTAAGGCACGGGAAATTTTGGGCTGGGAGCCTAAAGTAGACCGCCATGAGGGGCTGAAGCGCACGTTGGAATATTTCAGGCTGCATATTTAAGAGGGCGAGGGGTATTTTTGCTATGTTCCTATGCACCTGGCCATCAGGGGTAGTGGGTGATCTTTTCCGCCTATCGGCAACTCATGCAGTTTCGTGTAAAACATGCAATGTCCCATTGTTTTTTACTTTTTTTGTTGGTAACTCTGATTATGTTTTTTCATGTAAGTGATTATGGACAAGGGTTTCGTTCGTATTTAATTTTTCAGATGTCCCATTGGATGTCACATTTGAGACAGAGGACATTTTTTGGATAATCCTGATCTTTGTTTACAACGATATGATCTTATCACATAGGCCACAAAGGTTTCACAAAGCACACAAAACATGCTCTCCCTCCTTCGCTGTGTACTGCGCTATAACCTTCGCTGAAGCTATGGCTACTGAAAAAAAAGCTATGGCGGGCAAAGAATGGCATAAAGGTCGTAAAGAAAGTAATACGAGCCAAGACGTTTTAGTTATGGGGTGTTTTGTTTTATTGATAGTGTTGCCTGACCTGCGCGAGGCTGCCGATTGCAAATAGGCCTTATTTATAGTACCGGATGCCCGCTGAAGCTCAACATCCGGAACAACATTAGATGCCCCACACTTCCAAAAAGTGTGGGGCATCTTTTTATGCACACAGCACATACCTTAAAACGCCTTAAAAAAAAATAAATCTATAAATACGCTAAACTGTTATGTATAGTTTTGCTACATTCGTTTACCCAGTGAATTCCAATCTATAATAAATTAAGGCGGGTAATACAGTGAAACCCTTACTGGGAGTGACGCCGAGCAACAGCAGCAGGAATTTTACGATAGCAGTGTGCAAATGAAAGGTGTGTTTTAAAAAATTACGCAGTATTTTTTTAACCCTTTAAAATGTTGTGCCTATGGATATACCAAAAATGCTTAACCGCCTTAACAGCGCACTATGCGCCATTCTTTACAAAAAAACTAAAACAAAATGAACAAGATAAATAAAATACGCACCTGGGCTATTGCTATAGCCCTGCTGTGTGCCTGCTGGGCAGGCAAGAGTACTGCGCAGCCTACACTGGACTTGCCCATCAATCCGGATTATCCTTGGTACCACAGCGCGGGAAGCAGTAATCCGATAATAGGATTGAACACCGCCCTGATCAGCTTTGGCAACTATACGAATGCCTATGGCCTTGCGGCATCGGTATATAATGACGGTTCGGCGGCAGGTACCACCATTTCTGTCATGGATAACATTGGTGATGCAGGTGCCGGCGCTTTGCATACCACAGCTGCGAGCACACCGGATGTGATCATTGGCAACTGGGATGGCTCTAGCTCCTGGTGCAGCAGTTGCGCTGTTACTACTGATTTCCTGCTTGCGGCAGCTTATGTAAATGGCACAGGGGATGTAGAGATAGACTATTATCATGTATATAACCCGGGTACCGGCAGCGGCACCATAACGGTAACATATATGAGCAATACTATTTTTTCTTCCGGCACCTATGTGGCGCATAACGTTCATATAGATGTAATTGCTAATTTTGGTAATACACTAACTGTTCCGGGTTTGCCATTGTGTGATCGGTTCATCGTCACTTTTGATGATTATACCACCCCGAGTGCGCCTGTCATATGGGCCGCAGAATGTTCATCGAATGCGCCGAGCACTTCTTGTATAAGTGGTGGTGGCACCCCTACGCTGATAAGCCCTACAACAGGCACCGGCTCATCGGGCTTTGCACCAGATGTGGCGGCAGTACAACGCCGGGGTGGCGGCATACATGACCTCGCATTGATCACATATGTCGATGTAGGACGTAATACTCTGTATTATATAGAATGCAACTTTGGTGCAGGCGGCACATCAACTTCGCCAACTGTATCGGCCATTACCACATTAGATGCCGGAGGCAGCAGCAGCAGTATATCCGTACCCCGGATAGATGCTTATGATGATTACAGCCACTATGCAAGCACCGGGCAGGCCAATTATAAAGTGGCGGCGCAGGTACTGAATACATTAACACCGGCCAGGAATGAGGTGCGGACCTACGATGATTACTTTAGTGAATACACCAGCTCATCTGTTGTGGATCTTACCGCGTGGTACTCTACGCCCTCCACCTACAACAGCTATGCACCTACAGTAGCCTGCTTTGTCAACCAGTTATTCTTTGTCAACCACTTTTTGGACTATCCATCATCATCGCCCAATAATGCGTTGTTTATGGAACCCATTTTTTGCGGGGGCAGTGGCCTGGTAGGCAGTGACTATTTCTGGACGAATGGCATGGTTTCGGGAACTCCCCCGCCGGCGGGCATTACCCAATCGGGCAACTATGCCAGCGCAGTGGCCTGCTCGCCCAATGGCAATGCCGACCCTATATATACCTGGGCGCAGGACAATGGTGCGCACGCAACCCACCGCTACCAGGTCTATTACAAATTCCCACAGCCTTACTTCACTTCTTTCAGGCATACGCCGAGCGGCGTGGCCACTGTGGCAGGCAAGAACTGGGAGCTATACCCCAACCCGGCCAGCGGGGAGCTGACTGTGGCGCTTAGCGCTACAGGCAGCGCGACAGCCTATGGCATTACCGACATGGCGGGGCGCGAACTGGCTACGGGTAAGATAACTGAAGCAACTATAGCCATAAGCACCCACACACTGGCAGCAGGCACCTATGTGCTGCAACTGTATAAGGATGGTGCAGATGCAGGCAGGCAGCTGTTTGTAAAAGAATAAAAATAATAAAAAGCAGGTGTACAAAAGGTGGTACACCTGCTTTTTTAGTAACAGATTTTTTAATAGAGCAGTTACGGGAAGTAAATGAAATATTATTTTAAAATAACAGGTAAAATCATTAGCTTTGGTATATAAATATGATCATAGCCAACTAAATTTTATAATCACGAAAAGCAGGTACATTATATTGATCCTTATTTTGCTTGCTTGTGGTCAGCCAATGGCATTTGGGCAAGCCACGTTCAGCTATACCGGCGCTGTACAAACCTATACTGTAGGGGCTGCGGTACACTCATTGAGCTTTGATGTGCAGGGGGCAAGCGGGGGCAGCCAGGGAGCTACATTTTCGGGGGCAGGGGGCGGTAAAGGAGGCAGGGTACAGGGCAATCTTTCCGTAGCACCGGGGAGTGTGCTCTATATGTTTGTAGGTGGCAGAGGACAAGGCGATGTGCCGGGAACTGCATTGCCGGGTGGCTATAATGGGGGAGGGGGAACAAATGGAACAGGGTCTTATGGTGGTACCGGCGGCGGCGCATCTGATATAAGAACCATGAACGATACTGTAATGGCTACAAACCGATTGGTGGTAGCCGGAGGGGGCGGCGGCGCCGGCTTACCTACAGGCTATTATGGATGTTATAGCGTGGCCGGCAAGGGCGGCGATGGTGGCGGACTGACGGGGCAAACAGGATATACTTGCGCACCCGATCCGACTTTTGGTGGCCGCGGTGGCAGCCAAAGCGCGGGTGGCTATGCGGCAGGCGGCCTTTGGGCAGATTCTTCGGTAATACCCCATGCCGGCTCATTAGGCCGGGGTGGTGAAATATTTTATGGGGTATCCGGTGCCGGCGGCGGCGGTTATTATGGTGGCGGCGCAGGGGCATATGGTGGCGGTGGCGGTGGCTCGTCTTATGCTGATTCTACGGTAACTACAGCAGTAATGCATACACAAGGGTATGACAGTGCCAGCGATGGCCTGATCATTGTGTCCGCCAACTGCATCATAGGAGATATAACAGGCGGCAGCTCTGTATTATGCACATCAGGTGGCACAATGACATTGAGCGATACATCCTCTGGCTACTGGAGCAGCAGCAATACTGCTGTGGCTACTGTGGGGTCTGCAACCGGCGTTGTAACAGGCTTGCTGAGTGGGGCCACGATCATCAGCTTTACAAAATCGGCAGGCTGCGCTATTACGTTACCCATCACTGTAAACCCTGTACCTGCAAATATACTTGGTGGCAATGCCATATGCACGGGCACTACCGATACGCTTACAGATGCCACCACGGGAGGTACATGGAGTAGCGGTGCCACAGCTATTGGCTCTATTAGCGCTACAGGTATTTTGTCTGGTATAACAGCAGGAGTAGTAACTGTTACCTACACTGCCACCTTATATTGCGGAAGCGCCTATGCAGTAAAAACAATATCCGTAAATGCAATGCCGGCCACTATTACCGGTAGCATGGGTGCCTGTGTGGGCACTACAACGTTATTGTCTGAAACAGCTACCGGCGGAACGTGGAGCAGTAGCGTACCTTCCATAGCCATCGTGGGCAGTACCGGTATCGTATCGGGCGTTTCCGGAGGGTCAGACACGATCAGGTATGCTTTCGCAACGGGTTGCTCTGTGTATAAAGTTTTAACGATAAACTTATTTCCATCTGCTATATCAGGCCCAGGCAATTTATGCAGTGGCTCCGCTGTTATATTAAGCAATTCAATCTCCGGCGGAATGTGGACGAGCAGCAATCCTGCGATTGCCACTGTGGGGTCAGCATCGGGGAATGTTAGCGGTATTTCTGCAGGAGGAGGTATTATAAGTTATACCATGCCCGGCGGATGCTTTGCAGCCCTGCCAATAACAGTAAATGCGCTACCGGCAGTAATAACAGGAGCAGGGGCAGTATGCAGCGGCAGTGCTGCTACCCTAAGCGATAGCCTAACAGGCGGTGCGTGGAGTACGGCGAGCAGTTTTGCAACAATAGGCGGTACCGCCTCACCATCAACAATAGTAACGGGTGTGAGCGCAGGCACAGCAACAATAACTTATACATTAACCACAGGCTGCTACCGCACAGCCATAGTAACAGTGAACCCGCTGCCAGCGGCTATCGGCGGAGTAGTGAGCGCGGGTATATGCCCCGGCCAAACTGAAACACTCACGGAGAGCGGCAGCGGAGTGTGGGTGAGCGGGGGCATGGGAATAGCCACTATCGGGAGCAGCAGCGGCGTGGTAACAGGCGTAAGCGGTGGCGCAGCCACCATCTCCTTTACACTGCCCACAGGCTGCAGTACCACAGCCACAGTGAGCGTAAACCCCGCGCCGGGGCCTATAACGGGCATTACCAGCACCTGCCTATATGGCACCAGTATACTCACAGATAGTAGCCACGGCGGCAGCTGGCTGAGCA
>Ga0316218_1000748_pt1 | contig 41314 bp, 46 predicted proteins | sample TBH18003metaG_FD_203634 | JGI IMG/M metagenome (GOLD analysis project Ga0316218, IMG submission 203634) | Freshwater microbial communities from Trout Bog Lake, Wisconsin, USA - TBH18003 | ecosystem: Environmental > Aquatic > Freshwater > Lake > Hypolimnion/Profundal zone | place: USA: Wisconsin...
TCAAAATCACGGCGCAGCACCAGGTGCGCAAATATGGTACAAAAATAATAATATTGGCATCATCACATCATCTAAAATTAAAAAAAATTTATTATATTACTGTGTTAAATTAAATCTTCTTTTAGATGAAGGAGTATATAACTGTAGCTTTAATATAAATAAAATGTTCAGCATTTTTGAAAACGATAAATATTTTTTAGAACAGATCATCATCAACAGCATTACGATTGAAACAAAAGGCCAATAACATTGATTATTATATATAATGCCAATCAATAGATCAATAAAAACTCTTGAGATTAAAAATTTCCAGTCACATGCCCATTCAATTATAAATTTTGATGAAGGCATCAATATTGTTCAGGGAACATCAAATGCAGGCAAATCTGCAATAAACCGAGCAATAGTCTGGGCGCTGGGCAACAAACCGCGTGGAGATTTTTTTGTAAAAAAGGGGGCCTCATATGCGTCAGTAAAAATAACTTTCTATGATGGTTCTCAACTTTATAGAATGAGAAGCGAAGAAGAAAATTTTGTGATTATTAAATTTCCAGACGGCAAGAGTGAAAAATATGAAAAGTTTGGAGGAGGAGAATATCCAGAGGAAGTTAAAAAATTTCTTTCAATACCAAGAGAAAATGAATCACTTGGATTAATTTTTTATGCAGAGCAAATGTCTCCATTGTTTTTAATTGATTTATCGACATCAGATTTGCCGCGAGCAATAGGATACCTGGCTGGCTCCGATATAATGGAGTCTGCAAGTCAATCGATGATGTCGGAGTCTAGATCCACGAAAAGGGATTTTGATTCTATAAATAAAGAAATCAAAAACAATGAAAAGGCGCTAAAAGACTTTATCGATTTGGATAAAAAATTCTCTACACTTGCACAAATTCAAAAAGATATTTTAAACATTAAGCAATTTGAAGAAAACATTGTATTATTAAATGTTTATTTGAAAAAAATTAATGCTGTTAAAGAAGATATTAGAAAAATAAATACAAACATTAACACACTTGAGGATAGAATTGAATTAAATACAGAGGTTGCGCTTATTAAAGCTAAAATTTCTGATTATAAAAAAATTAAAGAATATAGTCAAAAATACAGCAGCACAAAATTTAACATAGACAACATAAAGTCCACATTAAGCAAGGCATCTTTGTTTTTTGAATCTTATAAACCATCAGAACTTAAGAAACTTAAGCTACATCTTTCTAATTACAGCCAGATAGAGATCATTAAAAACAGTTCATCAAAATTATTGGACAATATTAGTAATATTAAATCATCAATGCAAGATATTGATGATCAAAATGTTATGTTGGAAATAAAAATTGCCGAGATGAAAAAGCAGCTTTTAGAAGCGAATTATATATGTAAGGAGTGTGGGCAAAAATTAAAATGAGACTTGCTTTTATTGGAGATGTTCATGTCGATGACAGGCAGCCTAAATTTAGATCAGACGACTATTGCCAGACTATAGCAAGAAAATTAAACTGGGCTCTTGAGTGGTGTAGAGAAAATAGCATAGATAAAGTTATTTTATTGGGCGACCTTTTTAATAAAAAAGAGGTCGGTGGCAGAGCGCGAAACCTAACTATACAGGTTTTTAAGAAGCACATATCAGTGCCAGGCGCTCCAGAAATACTATGCACAATAGGCAATCATGATACTGGCAACGATATGATAAATTTTAAAAATACAACCCTTTACACAATGTCTCAGGTTGGCTTTATTACTATTAAAAGAAATCCGGCATATGACCCAGAATCAATGGTAGCATTCGGGCATCACACTGTAAATATTGACCAAGATATCACTGAGAATGGACTTATGCATCCAGAAGCCCTGATATGGGCGCTTCATGCATCAGTTTACCATCAGCCAAGCCAATATGGGGTTGACTTTAACCACATAGAAATCAATGGTCCTGCAAAATTGCTAGTATGCGGGCATATACACTCTTCATACCAATGTAAAAGAAGCGACGGCATCGAACTCATTAATCCTGGACCCATAGCAAGGACCGCCTTTACACCGGGAATTAGAAATCAAAAAATTCAAATGTTGATAATTGAGCACGATAGAAAATCAATTATTAAAAAAGAATTTATTGAAATACCACATAAAAATGTAGATGAAGTTTTTCATATAGAAAAAATACAAATACAAAAAAATATCAAAAAACAAGTTAAATCTCTGATAGAAACAACGGATGATTATGATATTGAAACATTTAGTATACATAATATTATTGATTTAGCAAAAAAACAAAAGCTAAATCCGGAGTCAATTGAATTGATTACTAAATACCTAGTTGATGCAGAGCTTGCAACAAAAAATTGATAATAAAGATATATAATAACAATGAATATTAATTTAGACGAAATTTTAAAACAGGTCCAAGAATACGAAGCAAAGATTCAATCATCGCTTGGAGAAAAATCCGCCATGAAAAGACAATTGGTTGAGGAAGAGTCCGAACTAGAGCAATTAAGGGTAGAAGTAAAAGAAAAATTTGGATTCGATCTAGAAGACCTTGATGATGTCGTTAGCACAATGGCAGACACTATTAAAGAAGAATATGACAAACTTGATGAAAAGGTGAAACAGCTTGAATGATTATTCATCCATTTTACAAAGGGTTGATAAAATTGAAAAAGAACTTTTTTTAAAAAAAGGAAAGTTTGATGCCCTCAGCCAACGGTCAGCACAGCTGAAAGAAGAACTGCAGCATGTAGAAAAAATACAAAAAAACTTAAATTTTGCTGTAGAATTTTTAAATAAAACCGCAAAAGAGGCACGAGATAAAACAATAAAAAGTATTGAGTCGCTTGCGACAATGGCTGTAAAAGCTGTTTACGATCAGCCCATGGAAATCAGGCTTCAGTATAAAGAAAAGAGCAAATCAAATGCAAGTGATAAAATGACACTTCAGCTTGTAAGATTGGTGGGAGATACAGAGGTTATAACCGGTATTTTAGATGAAGTCGGCGGAGGCCTAATTGAGACCGTCAGTTTTGCACTTAGAATTGCATGTCTTAAATGGCTTGGATATGGTGGCCCAATTATTTTAGATGAGGCTTATAAATCGTTGAGCAAAGATGAAAAAATAGAAAATATTGCAATGTTTTTAGCGGAACTTAATCAGGCAGGTGGCAATCAAATTATATTCAGTACTCACGCGCCAGATGTGTTTGAGCCGATTGCATCAAAGAGCTTTCTTGTAACAATTAAAGATGGCATCAGCGAGGTGACAGAGTGTTAAAGCCTTCAAGAGAGGAGACAATAAAGAAATTGATATCTACATATAGAAGTTTTACACCAGGCGACACGTTAGTAAGGCCACCAAAAGAATTTGCTGTAATTTCAATCACAGATCCTTCTGACAAATCAGTAAATCAATGGAATAATAAAGATTATGCAAATTATTTTGCCATTCAATACAAAAAGTCATTTAATTTAGATTATAAAATTTCGTATGAATCTGATACGAAAATTATTAATCAAATTTCTATGTTTTTAAAAAGCCTTGGAATAAACCCTAGCACTCATTCAAAATTATTTATTGATTGGTGTTTTGAAAATAAAGATATGATTATGAAGCGCAAGCAGTATTTTACATTAAATAACTGTAAAGATTTTATGAATGAATATCTACAAACAGCATTAATAAACATTAAACAAGAAAATGAACAAATAGATTTTGATTATCTAAAAGATCTAAATGCATTGTTTAATGATAAAAAAATGCTTATAGCCCTAAAAAGATACGGCATTGTTATTGTTTCAACTTATTTACAAAATCATAAAAATTTTAGCATTGACAAACTTATTGACAATATCAATAAACTGAATTTAGAAGCTTTAGATTATGAAAAAATAGCCAGAACCACAATCATGAGGTCTCCTTATAATGATGATATGGCTATGAGAAATTGGAGAGATTTATTTGAGCAGTTTAAATTTAATGACTGCAATTGGTGGAGAGACAAGGATTACTCGGGCATACCGCACAAAGATTATAAAAACTTGGTGAAGCAACAATGATAGGCGAAAATAAAAAAGGATGCCAAAAATGCAACTTCAAGGGTTATGTACAGATAAACACTGTGGAATACACAACGTGCGAATGTGCTAAAAAACGAGATATACTAAAAAGATATAAAGATGCCAATATACCTAAAAAAATGATTAAATATCATTTGGATGATTGGAATTTAAAACAGACTGCGCATGGCGAAGATCTTAGTCCAAATCAAATCAAATTAAAAGAGCAGGCATTTTCAATTATAAATAAACTGTATGAAGAAGAAAAATTCCCATATGAGCCCATTAAAATCGATAGCCAGTTAACATCAAGTATTATATTTTTAGGAAGTATGAACAGCGGAAAATCAATGTGCCTGTCGCTCCTTGCGAAAAAGGCTATAGAGAAAGGAGCAAGCGTAAAGTTTTTTGATTGGTACGATCTTTGCACAACCCTTGAAAGATATGATAATAAAGATGAGCTCGCTGAAATTTCCTATGAGTTTAGCAACTATCATTTAATATGCATTGATGGCATTGAAAAAATTGATTTTAATAACCAGGCGAAAAATCATTTAAGTAAACTCGCCAAAATAAGATTAAATCAAGAATCTTGGATTTTAATCTCATGCTCAGATGCTGCAATAAATGAAAGTATATTTAATGTTTGGAAAGATTTAGTTGCAGGCAGCAAGCACATTAAATTGTCATAGAATTATGTTAAAATTTGGAGATATCGCATATATTTTGCCTGGAATGTACAATAAAAAATATTGGCACCAAAGAGTAAAGATTATAGAGCCTCATAGGTGAGAATATGAACTATCTTACATATTTGTGAATCCTATGATTTATCGAGGAATTGCTGGTATTAAACCATATTATTCACATTGCTTTAAAGTTTTAGAATTACAGTGCCCGCAATATATAAAAGAATTAATACAAAATGGATAATATTTTAGAGAAAAAAATACTGAAACTCGCAATAAGCGAAAGGGGAATAGTTGATAAGCTTCTTGAGCAAAAAATTACCAAAGAGCACTTTCATGATTCAATTAAATCAAAAGAAAGTAAAATTTTAGCCAATATTTTTAGTCTCGCCACAAATTATAGTGCTGAGTCATCGGGGAGTCTATTAACAAGTGACGTATTTACAGCAAAAATCAATGATTTAAATGTTTCTGATGATGTGAAATCTGACATTTTGGCAGAATGGATGGATATTCAAAAAAACACAGCAAGTAAAGATGATCTTCATCAGCTTCTGCAAGAAATAAAAACGAATCATGCTGCAAAACTTTTAGATGTAGAGCTCTCAACCCTACAGCAAAATTTAAAAGGTTCAGGCTTAAAAGAAGCAGTTTCTCGTTTTCAATTAGGTTTGGATAAAATTAACAATGAATTTTCAACCTACGACACAGAAAAGAAAGTCATTGATATCAGCAGAAGAGCCGAAGAATTTGCTGAAGAATATAATTTAAGATTTGCCAATAAAGATAAATACAGAGGAATAACATTTGGAATTCCAGATATTGATGAAAAAACTTTTGGAATCTTTCCAGGACAGGTGGTTGTGCTGCTGGCCCCATCCAGCGGTGGAAAATCGGTACAAATGATGAATTGGGCTATTCATGCAAACACGGTATGTAAAAAGAAAGTTCTATATTTTTCTTTTGAAATGGAAGCGTGGCAGTGTGAACTAAGGCATATTTCTAACTTATTTGAAGTTCCATACTGGAAAATTAAATCACAATCCCTCTCAGATACTGAATTAAGAGCCCTTTTTGAAACGTATAAATATAATAATCAAGAATATTTTGAGTATGATGTAAATATAGAAGATCCAACGCCAGAGTATGTTGATGCAAGAATTAGAGAACTCATCGACACAAAGGGAAAGCCAGATCTTGTCGTTGTGGATTATATAGGCAACATGATAACGAGAAATGCGCCAAAGGCGCAAAAACCATGGGAAAAACAAGGCGATGCGTTTGAGCAACTCTTTAAATTGGCAAAAAGACACCACATTCCAATACTTACAGCACAACAGATCAACAGAGAAACAATTCGAGAAAATAGAAAGAAAAAAGAAGCCGGTATTACATCAGCATATTTTCAAGATGCCGCATCAGGTGACCAAAGATTGATGCACTACGCACACTTTGTGATAGGTCTTGAGCCTGATAAAGAAAATAGTCTTGCAGTGTATCATCCGGTTAAAATGAGAGATGCTTGGTTTGAACCCTGTATATCACAGTGGGACACCACATATAATAAAGTGCTGCCACTGACCCAAGAAGATCAAAGATATTGGAAGAAAATAAAGGGCATGATTAAAAATGATGAAGAAAATTCTTTTGAGCCATCGGCCAAAAAATATGTGCCTATGGCCCCAGAAGACGAAGAAGAGGTTCCTTGGTCGTTATGATATCACAAATTTGCCAAATTATCAAAGACAACATTGATATTGTAGATTTCTGCTCTGATTATTACAACTGCAGTTTTATAGCATCAACCAATAATTGGTACAACACAAACTGCCTTATGCCAGATCATCAAGATCATAGTCCATCTTTTGGTGTCAATTCAGAAAGCAACACGTTTAAATGCTTTGGTTGTGGCAGTCAGGGTTCTGTGATTGATTTGGTGATGAAAATTGAAAATTATAGTCTCAAACAGGCTACAGATTTTTTATTAGACTATCTGGATATTCAGCCAGAAATTACCTCAAAAAACTTTTATTCTCTTCATAAATTGCTATCAAACAACAAGACAAAAAGTCTCGACAAAGATATGTTGCTCGATGCAAAAATAAAATCTATTAAAAAACTTAAAAATACTAAAGATTTTTCTACATATTATAATGAAGTCATATGTATTTTTGATCAATATGAAAGATTGAGCCCCGAAGAATTTAAAAAATTTATCTATGATTAAAATTCATACCTCAATAGCAGCGAGCTGTGTCAGGCAGAAATTGTCTGAGCCTTATTTTATTTGGCTTTTTGCAAAAAACTCAAGCGGCAAAGGGTGGATTAAAATATCGGATTTAAAAAAGATCTATCTCTCTGTCTTTGGAGGCGTTGACAAAACTTTTTATAATCATTTTCATAAAGGACTAAATATCTTTTATAAGATTAATCAAGATAAATGTTATTTTTTTTCTGTGAATAATATAATTAAAAATCTAGACCCTGAGATTAAAACCAATGCATGTTTTTTGATAGATGCTGAGTTTATTTTATTAAATAAACTGAAGCCCAAACAAATACTTATTAATTGTGTGTTAGCGTCAGATAAAAATAGCAGACCCCTCTCGCTTTGGTATATATCTAAAGCACTAAACACAAGCAGATCATCCATTGTAAGAAATATAAATAAATCGTTAGTAAAAATTACTACTAATTCAAGAGCAGATAAATCAGATATGAGAAAATTTTGGAGCAGCTACACTTTCATTGGTGGCAAAAGACTTCCAGATTCAAAAGAAAAAACTGTGGTTTCTGATCTTGTGCTAAATAATAAAACAAACATTAAACTTCACAAAAAAACTGGACTCTGGTCCATTTCAGCAGCTTAATTGTTAAAAAAACAGTAAAACAATATATCAAATGTGCAACAACAATAAAGATTTCGTTCATCTACACAACCACTCACATTATAGTGTGCAGGATGCTCTGGCGACTCCATCAGAATTGGCTACCGCGGCCTCTCAGTTGGGGTTTCAGGCTATTGCTCTTACCGATCATGGTAAGATGGCAGGCACGGTTGAATTTGTTGACGCATGTAAAAATGCTGAAGCCCCCATTAAACCAATCGTTGGGTGCTGCTTGAAAGATCAGTTGATCTACACACCTTCATCAGTGAAAGAGATTCAAAAAATCAAGAAAGGTGACCTTGTTTTAACTCACACAGGCACGTATAAACCAGTGAAGGATACCATGGAAAGAGCGTACAAGGGTGTTTTATATGGAATAATTTCGGCCCACAACACCACCGTTTGGCTAACTGATGAGCATCCAGTTTATGTTTATGATTCTAGATCAGATCAGTATGCCTGGATTCGAGCCGATGATATTTATAAAATAAAAAAAAGCAGCGATTATGTTAAGGGCTGTTTAAATGTTGTTTTCCCTAAAATTCAATCACTGACCCAAATAGAACCTGACTATAAAACAAGTTCAGGAAATATTTTAACTCTTGACGAGCGCCTGGCCGGGATTCTAGGGATATTTGTAAGATCTGGCTCTGTTGTATATGAAAATGAATGCCCTAAAGGAGTTAAATTTTTATTAAATATTGCTGATGTTTCAGTTGTTCATTATCTTCAATTAACAATATATGAATTATTCAAAGAAGAATGTCAAGTATTGAGAGAAAAAACAAAAATTGCAGTTACATTTCAACATGAAGATGTTGCGTCTTTTTTTTCTGAAATCTGCGAAACCGCAGGCTATTGTACGAAAAGTTTCCCTAAAAATATTTTTTATTCAAATGATGATATTCAAGTTGCGTTTTTTAATGGATTTTTATTTAATACCGACAAATCTATTGAATTAACCAAAAATTCTTTTAATGTTGCTCATACCAACAAAAATATTGCATATATGGCTAAAGCCCTAGGGGCTATTTTAAACTATCATGTTAGCATCGCTGAGAAAAATAAAAGATATAATCTTGTTATTAAAAAAGTAGATGAAAAAAAATGTAAAAATGACGTGATTATCAGCCCGATATTTGATATAAAAACGAAAATTTATGGGGGTCTGGTATACAACATAGAGGTTGAAGATGACCACAGTTATGTCACAGATTTTGCACTTCACAACTGTGAGGTCTATACTTGTGAAGATATGTATGATAAAACTGCCCCAGAGGGGAGAAAGAGACCGAAGCACAATCATCTAACACTGCTGGCGAAAAATCAAACTGGATATCAAAATCTATTACAGATAAGCAGCATTGCATCTTCTGAAGGATATTATTATGATCCAAGAATTGATCATAAAATACTAGAAAAATATTCGGAGGGTATTATTGCATTGAGCGGATGTCTCGCGTCAGAGGTCAACCAGGCGCTGATGTATGGCACGTATGAAGACGCCAAAAAGAAAACTGAGAGGCTGAGAGGCATTTTCCCAGATTTTTTTGTTGAACTTCAATATCATGGAATAGAAGAACAGAGAAACAACACACCTCATTTGGTCCAGATCGCCAAAGAATTAGATTTGCCTTTGGTGGCCTCAAATGATGTCCATTATATCAGCAAGCCAGATTATGAGATCCATGACATTCTTATTTCTATGAAAGATTTGAGAGACAACAAAGCCTATAATCCAATGGGTGGAAAAAAGATGGCATACGGATCACACCAGTTCTATTTAAAGTCAGCAAATCAGATGCAAAAAATATTTGGAGACGTGGCTCCTGAAGCGACAGCAAACTCTGTTTTGATCAGCGAAATGGTTGAAAATTATTTTAAATTGGATGTTCCGCATCTTTTGCCAGAAGCCGATATTCCTGATGACCCTGATTTTCTAAAATTCAAATCACATACGCTTCCATGCCACAAAAAAAATGATGCATATTTAGCGTACTTGGCTTTTGAGGGACTTAAATCCATGGGTCTTGACAACAACAAAACATATGTGAATAGACTTAAGAAAGAACTGTCACAAATCTGGTTTATGGGTGTTACAGACTATTTCTTAATTCACAATGAAATTGTTGACTTTATGAAAAAAAGCGATATTCTGTACGGCATCAGAGGATCTGGTGTTGGATCATTGGTGAATTATTGTCTTGAAATATCCAACGTAGATCCTGTTAAATGGAAATTGCTTTTTGAGAGATTTCTTAATCCTGGTCGCGGTACCCAATATGATCTTCAGTTTAAAAATGTTCAGAAAAATGAAAATTCTGACCCATTGTCTGAAGAAAAAGCAATTAAAATTATTAAAGAAAACGTAAAACAATCTTTAATTGAAAAACCGGAATTAGAAACACAGAAAGCCCAAATTGCAAAAGAACTTTGGATCGTAGAAAACCAAGGTCTAAGCAATTATTATCTAGATATTTTAAACAATAAATTAGAAATTGATAAAAATGAAATCAATAGTTGGCTTGCCTATACGCTTGGGATTACAAAAACTAAACCTACAGGTGATTTAATTATTAAAAAAGTAGCCACTCTCCCCGATGTAGACACTGACGTAGATAAAGCGAGAAGAGAAGAAGTAATTGATTGGATGAAGCAGAGATTCGGGTCTGATAAGGTTATGAACATAGGCGCATGGGGCACATACCAGGCAAAAGCCTCTGTTCTTGGGGCCCTAAAAACATCAGAAAGATTTAATAAAAAATATGGTGATAAAGTTGCGCAAGAGGCTTTGAAAATTTCAGGATGTATTCCCAAATATCCCACAGACATAACTATCGACCAGGCGCTGAAAGAGTCTGAATATTTCAGAGGATATGCAAATCAATGGTCAACGGAAGTTGACCATGCAAAACAGTTGGTTGGCAAAATTAGCAACTTAACTGTTCATGCGGCAGGGGTTATTATTTCCAAGGAGCCTATAAAACTCCATGCACCACTTGAGAAGAGCAAAGACGGCCTTTGCGTGGGCTATGATATGTCTTCCGTTGAAAGAGTTGGCCTAGTCAAATACGACATACTCGGCCTTAAAACCCTGACTATGCTTGCACTTGCTATGAAGCTCGTGAATGAAAGAAAAAATATTAAAATAAATTTAAGAAATTTAAATTTAGATGATGATGATGTTTATGATATTTTTAAAAATGGTCTGACAACATCTGTTTTTCAGTTTGGATCAGACGGCATGAAAGATTCTCTTAAAAAAGTTAAAGCTTCATGCATGGAGGACTTGATCGCTGTAGTTTCACTGTTCCGCCCAGGACCTATGAAGTATATACCTGATTATGCTCAAAGAAAAATAGGAAAAACAGAATATTCTCTAGACCACCCATTGCTTGAGCAATACCTGGCTACCACGTATGGAATTTTGATTTATCAGGAGCAGGCGATGTATCTTGCCAAAGACATGGCCAAATTTTCATGGAATGAAGTTGATAAATTGAGAAAGGCTATAAGTAAAAAATCTGGCAAAGATTTTAAAATGATTTGCGATAAATTTCATAATCAGTCATTAAAAAATGATATTCCAGAAAAAATTATCACAGAAGTTTTAGAACTTATGGAAACTTTCGGTTCCTATGCATTTAATAGGGCTCACGCTGCATCATATGCCGATCTTGCCTTTCAAACAGGCTACATGAAAGTTTATCATCCACTGGAGTGGATGGCGGCCTGCATACAGGTTGTTATCGATGATTCGGATTCTAAAAGAGATGAAAAATTATTAGAGTATTTTGATGAATGCAAAATTATGGGAATTAACGTAAGAATGCCGAATGTCAATACCTCAAAGATAAAAGTTGAAATTATTAACGATGAGATTGTGCTACCTCTAACGTACTGTAAGGGCGCAGGAGCGCAATCCATCACCGTAATTGAAAATCAGCCGTATGAAAGCCTAAATGATTTTGTTCACAATTCTGGCGCAAATAAAACAATATTTAAAGCCCTAGCATTCGGCGGAGCGCTAGATATGTTTGAGGAGATTAAAGATTTTGAGAATGAAGAAGAATTAATAAATTATTATGACAATGAAATGAAAGAAATTAAGAAATTAAATAAGAAAGCTAATAGTATTAATATTATTAATAAGACTTCTCAAATTAAAAGAGAGTGGTCCGCCGACGCCTTTTTCGAGGATATATAATATGGATTTTAACGCAGATGATCTTATAACAAGATCAAAAGAATATAGTGAAGATAAATTTAAAGATGATCTCGATGAGCTTCTTGATTCTTACAAAAAATTACCATCATTAGATATTGAACTAATTCGAGAAGAAATAGATTCATGGGATCTGTCTATACCAAAAGACACCGGCATTGAACTAGATGAAATATCTGGAGCATACACAAAATTTATAGAATACAATAATAGAACTAATAAACTGCTTGATGATTCAAACTCTCATAATCAATCATTAAAATTTATTATTTCAACCGCTAAAGAATTAGGAATTCAGTATATACCAGGAAAATATAAAAAAGACAAAGAATCTGTGATATCAGCAATGTTGTTGCCCATATCACAATTACAAAACAAAATTGATATTCTTTATGATTTTATTTCTAATACAAATAAATCTATTGAATTTGCCACATCTCAACTTGCGCGTATATTACGAGAAAGAGAGGCTATTGGTAAAATAAACAATGAAGACTATAGAAGAGGCAGCAATTTTATTAATAAAAAAAATAATATTGTTGTAAATACTAGAAATAAAATTATTGAATAACAAGTATTATATATTGACGTAAGTCAAGGAGATAAAAAAACATGGCAATTCGCACAACAACTAACTCAATACTATCATCAAATACAAATTCGTCAAATAAAGCCAATCGCTTAACTCTTAAGGAAATTCTTTTAGATTTTAAAGTCGATCCAGCGCACCAACAAAATATTCACAAGGTTAGATTAATTGGAGAACCAATTGTTTATCTTGAATATTCTGCAAAGAAAAAAGATTATGATAATCTTGATGAAAAAGGTCGTCCAACTGAAATTAGCGTACCATTTCCTGATGCAGACATCAACAACTCATTCACGAGAATCGGTCATGATGATCCAAGTCAATGTGATTGGGCAAAAGAAGGCTATATTTCTAGCAAAAAATATGCTCAAAACTGTGTTGAGCGCTACCCGGACGGCACCTTTGCCGTAAAGATCCTTAATAAAGGCGCGACGGTGTTCAAGCCAATGGCTCAGTGGGAAAACGGTCAGATTCAGGAAAATGTTGAATCTGGAGAGAGCAACACTGTGTTTTTGGGAGGCCGAAAGGCTCCAATGGTTAAAATTACAGCAGAATATAACGGCACTAAGCCAGGAAAGGTTGAATATACTGTAAATATTCCAAGTAAGGAATATGAACTTACAGATGAAGAAATTTCAGAACTTCTCAGTTTGAATCCACAAACTCCCGAACAAATCGCACAGGCACGAGAAGAATATAACGAAAAGCGAAAGCAAAATCCATATCTTCCTGTTTTTGAAGATTTCTTTGTGGGAGGTCACAACTTGATGAATATTTTCAAGTATACGCCCATTAAAACTGAAGCAAAAGATTCAGCAGGAAGTACTCAGTCAAGAGCCGCCGTTGAGACTGTTGATATTGACGATGATCTTTCACTATCAACCACTCCAGAACCAGTCACACCAAAAGTTAGTTCTACGGTGAAGCCTGGTCCAGGAAGACCAAAGGCTACTCCGGCCGCGACTGTATTCACAGAAGTTGCCGAAGACGATGAAGACAGCTGGGACCTCTAATGAAAAAAGAAAGGTCAGATAAAACAGGTTCAAAAGAAGATGCTGTAAAACTTCTTCAGCAAAAACTTAAAACCCTAGGAATAGGAAATAAAAGTTTTATCACACCTTCAGAGATGGCTGACGTTGAATTCCTCCCAACAGGCCAGACAGAAGTCGATTCTGTCCTGGGAGAAGGAGGCGGAATACCGAGGGGCACTATTGTGGAATTCAATGGTGAGTCGCAATCTGGAAAAACTTATCTTGCAATGAAACTAATGGCCCAGGCGCAACAAAGAGGTGAGTGGGTGTGTTTTGTAAACGCAGAAAACACATTCTATCCCCCTCGCGCCAAGGCTCTTGGCATTAATCTTGAAGATCCAAATAGTTTTAGGATTGTTACGGACCTTGGTGCAGCTGAAGAATATGCAAAGGCAGTGTATGCAATTATTGAATCAGAATTATATTCTGTTGTAGTTGTAGACTCATTGTCTGCATTAATTCCACAGGATGATTTTGAAAAAGATATAGCCGATGTGGCCAGGATTGGAAGTCACGCTAAATTTGTTAAAAGATTTTTGAAAGATTTAATGCCAAAATGTCAGCGCACCAACACCATTATTGTGCTTATCAACCAAAGATATATGGGTACAGGAAGAATGCCTGGATCGATGGAGGAAACAGCCACAGGTGGCAAAAGCATCACATTTTTCCCGCACATGCGATTATGGATCAATAAGATCGGCGGCGCTGCCGGGAAAATTATAAGAAAAAATGATTCCGGTGAAGAAGAAATCATTGGAGGAAAATCAAAATTGGAAGTTAAAAAAACAAGATACGGTACCCCCGGCCTCGTTACAGAATTTCCGATTATGTTTGGAGACGCTGAGTCAGATCCAATCGCTGAGTTTTTCTATAGAGCGAAGGCTAAAGGCAATGAATACATAAAGGAGGTGAGAAAATCATTAAAGTATTCAAATCCCGACACCGGAGAGGTCATAGAAAGTAAAGACCCAGTAGAGATGATCGAAAAGCTGAAGGAGGAACCTGCTCCTGAAAAACGCACTAAGAATGATAATTCTACCACAGCATTCGAATATATCTGTGGACGACTAAAAATGTCAAACCTTGAAATCAGCAAACTGTTGAAGGCTGTTGAAGACAGGATATTTGATCCCGACATTGAAGAAGAGGAAATATAATCAATAGAAATTATCTAGATTATGATATCTCGAATGATTCGGCTGAGATTGTGAAAAACAAACAATTCTCAGCCGAAACTATTAACGAGTTTGGAATTTGTTATATTCCCAATCAGTCTGTCTCTCGTACTGATCTGCTGTGGAATCGTCTGGCGCTGCCTATCCAAAACTATAAAGGAAAGGTAATTGCGTATGCAGGACGCCGCCTTACGACAGACATTGAAGATTTAAGAGACGCATATCTTAAAAAATATAGAAACGATGATATGGTAAATTCCAAAATAAACAAATGGAATAACAGTAAATGGATCAATGAACCTTATGAAAAAATAAAAAACCTCTATAATTATCACCGTGCCGCTCAACACATCTATGAAAAAAATTACTGCATAGTTGTTGAGGGATATTTTGATGTAATTGCTTTTCACCAAAAAGGCATTAAAAATGTTGTTGCAACATGTGGAACAACATTGAGCAAACACCAAATTATGATGATTAAAAGTCTCTGTGATTTTGTGTATGTGCTTTATGACCCAGATATTGCAGGAAAAAATGCCGCCGTTAAAGCCCAAGAATTATGTAATAATTATTGTTTAAATAATAAAATTATTACTTTACCGGATGGCAATGACCCAGATGAATTTATAATTAATAAAAATTGCAACAAACTAGAATCTGTTCTGGTAGAATATATATCAAAAGAAAATAACATTATTTTGTTAAGATAAATTATGAATACAATCTGGAATGAAAAAAAATATGAATTATCTACTGTAGATGATTTGGAAGAAATTGGTCTTAATCCTCTAATTTCTAAAGTACTGGCTGGCCGTGGACTTGACAGTGAAAATAAGATTAAAGAATTCTTTAATCTTTCATTATCTAAACTTCATGATCCATTTATGTTACCAAACATTGATGTTGCACTGGAAAGAATCATAAAAGCGATTGAATCAAATGAAAAAATATTTGTGTGGGGAGATTATGACGTGGACGGAATCACGGCCACAGCAACAGTCATTACTGTGCTGAAAATGCTCAGCGCAAATTTTGAATATCATGTGCCTCACCGACAATTAGATGGATATGACATTAAAGAAGAGTCCATCAACAGAGTTCAAAAGTCAGGCGCGACATTGTTGATTACTGTGGACTGTGGAATACTTGCTTTCACAGCTGCAGAACGAGCAAAAAAAGTGGGACTAGATCTAATTATCACAGATCACCACACGCCTTCAGAGGACGGAATGCTGCCAGACTGTTTGGCTGTTATTAATCCTAAAATAAACGATGATTATCCGTTTAAAGGACTTGCTGGCGTGGGTATTGCTTTCAAAGTCATGGTTGCACTTGCAAACTCTATGGGCTTTTCTGTAAAAGATGTTATAAAAGAGACCATCGAATATGTAGCACTCGGCACTGTTGCAGACATTGCACCAATGATTGATGAAAATAGAATTTTAGTATATCATGGCTGTAAAAATCTGAATGGTTCAGAAAAGCCAGGAATCAAGGCTCTTTTGCGGGTATCGCGGGCGACCAACATTGATTCCACCAATATCGGATTTACTTTAGGTCCTCGTATTAATGCCGTGGGAAGACTTGCCGACCCAAGAACTGCCCTAGATCTTCTTATATGCAATAATCTTATTGATGCTGAAGAGCTGGCACATGAACTTGAACAAAATAATTTGCAAAGGCAAAATATTCAGGCAAAGGCTTTTAAAGATGCTGCTGCTTTTCTAGAATCAACATGTGACCCGAAAAAAGACCAATGTATTGTGATTGCATCAAAAGAATGGCCTGCTGGAGTTGTAGGATTAATTGCGGGAAAGCTTGCTGAAACGTATAATGTGCCGTCATTAGTTGCACATATTAAGGAAGATGGATATGCCAAGGGATCTTGTAGATCCGCAAAAAGAATCAATATTTTAGAGTGCTTGAAGAGCGAAAATTGCATTCAATATTTCAGAACTAAAGGAAATCAAAAGGTTGTGGGAGGGCATGCATTCGCTGCGGGATTTGAAATTCCAGAAGAGAATGTGGATTTGCTCCGCTCGGCGCTATCTCAAGAGATTAAAAAAAGATATCCTGATTCAGATGATGAAAATAAAACAATTCAATATGATTCTGTAATTAAGGCATACGAGCTTAATGATAAAACAATCAATGATATTCGCAGAATATCTCCATTTGGAGAATCTAATCCTATCCCGGTGTTCTTGCTTAGAAAAGCCAAAATTGAAGAAGTTTCACAGATATCACAGGGAAAACATTTAAAATTTAGCGTGTCCTTGCCGACATCAGGCTTCACCACTAACTTTATAAATGTACTGTGGTGGCAGCATGGCCATGAATATGAAGATTTCTCAGATGCAAAACATATCGATATTTTATTTAATTTTGATTTTGCTGCTGATAAAAAGGGTTTCTTTTCAAAAACCCTCTCATTATTTGCTGTTGATGTAAAGGTGAATGAATAATATGGTTAAAACTAAAACAAATATTAATGTAGTTGAGGAAGAATATTTTGAGACAAAGATATTAGAATATCAAAAATCTATTGAGAATCAAAATAAAACTTTGTCAAATGAACTTTTCAAGAAAATATGTGATATATATAAGCCTGAAAAATATATCAACACATGGCAGAAGCAATATCAGTATCTATATGATTCTCCGGAAGATTTTCGGCAGGAATATATGAAGATTTTTATTCTTACTTTAAAGAAATGGAAACCAAGAGAACTTAGAGGAAAATCTAGATATAATGGTGTAGGAAGTTTTAAAAATTATTTTTGGGGAAGCCTAAGCCATAATTTTATCAACATGGTGAAGGCTGTAGAAGGATCTGCTAAAAGAAATATCAGTACGCGATGCCCTGAATGCGATGAATGGCACAATCCAATAAGTTTGCATATTATTAAAAAACACGAATCAGTGCTTTGGGATAAACTAACCAATGATGGTATAAATATTCACAAGATAATTGAATGCCCTTTCTGTCAAAATAGTATTTACAAAGGAAAAGCCAATCTCAGTTCTAATGAATTGTTAAAAAAACATATATTATCAAAACATCTTTCGATGTTGTTTGATTCTTTTTCAGAAAAATATCCAGATTTTGTGCATTATAATACTAAACATTTTAGTGTAGATATTGATAATGAAGATGGATCTAGCATTTATGACATTACGCCATCGACACAAACTCTAATAAGTAAACTCACAAGCAACAATTTATCAGACATACAAAAACTGATGATCGATCATATATTGTCTAAGCCAAACACAGCATTTGCCTATAATGAAAAAATATTTAAATGTAGTGAAGAAAATTTTCATGATGAACTTGAAGATTTAAAAGATAAAATTAATATTCTTCAGGATGTGTGATAGATGGAAGAAATTCATGTAGGTCAAAAATTCAAACATAAATTTACTAAAGAAATTTGTGAATGTGTGTCTGTAGGCAATGATGAGCATTTTGGACTGACAATTAAAATACAAGGGCTTAAAGGATTTATCCCAAACAAATGGTGGTTTGGTACCAGTAAAAAAGAATTAACCGAATTTAATCGATATTTTTCTATTTATCATCCAATAACCAAACCACAATATTTTAATCTTTAGTATACTTCAACGAAGAAGATATCGCCTGCAACACCATTTACATAAAGTAAATTAGAATTTGTGACTGGATACCCTTTTTGTGTGCCTGGTATCAATATTGACCCATTGCCGCTGCCATTGGTAATATTGTTTACGCCACTTGTGCCAATTGTGCCGCCAACACTGGCGGGCTGTGAGTTTAGCGGATGTGCTGTTACAGAAACACCATTGGTTGCTGGTATATTGGGTAATCTTACACCGCTGTTTGTGGAATTGATTTTAACCTGATAGAAACTAGGAACTCCAAGTGCATTGGCCAACAGTGAAACCCCGGACCCTGAAGCAAGGCTGGCATTTACCTGGGCTGTTCCAGATAAACTTACTGTTGAGCCTGACGCCAAACTAGCATTCACCTGCACAGTGCCATTTAGGGTCACTGTTGATCCAGATGTCAATCCTACAGTTGCGCCAGGAGCGAGCGCTACAGTCGTGCCTGGGTTAATTGTGATACTAGAGCCAGATATTAGTCCAACATAATTGTTTGTGCCAAGATTTACATAAGACCCTGACGCAAGGCTCAGTGCATTGGTCACCAGCACATTTGAAAGATTATTTGACAGGCTGATAAATTGACCTGGGGTAAAAGTCGGTGTTACTAAAACAGACCCAGAATTAAGTGAAGTTGCGCATATGAGCACCTGACCATCTACCGCATTGATTGAATAAATCCCTGTTCCTCCATAAGGTATAGCCCCAGGAACTCCTGACAGAGAAAAAATTTCACTATCAGAATACTGCACAGATGTTTTTCCAGAGATTGATCCAAAAATCTCTAACTGACCACTATATGGCCCTTCAATCTGAAAAGATAGAGCCCCGTTTGACCCAAGATCCTGGATCAAACAATAGCTATTGGGCGTGAAGGTCGGATAAGATCCTGAATTTGATGTTGTTATTTGATTTCCTGTGTATGTCATAATATTTTTTCCAAACTTTTTACGGGTGTATTGAACTGAGTATGGTGGTGTTGAGGTTGGCAAACGGATTTCCTGTTCCTGTAACGGCAGGTGCGACCAATGAGTTTATATTTGATGAAGGGTGAATGCCATCTGCTGTTGCGTAGTTTGATGTACCATTGGTAATCCAATATCCCCCTGTACCGTACATTTCCTGATTCGCAGATGACTGTGTATAGGATGTATAAGTAATAGTGTTGTCGCCTGTCCCGCTGACCCTTGTAAGGGTGCCAGAAGCAGCCGGAAGATTGGTTGGCACGACTAGAATTGTTGTATAAAGTGTTGTTTCTCCTGTAATGGAAGGACCAACAGTGTACACGTTGCCATTTGCATCTTGGTACGTGGCCAAGAAGCTTGGTGCTGTAGTCGGCGCAGATATAGTAAATGCAAAAGTCGTTGCTGTAAATGTCGGAGTTTGACCAGAAGAGCCTTTGGCTATGATCTGGCAAATATCCATAAAATAACCAGAATAAGAGCCAGGTGTGTTTAAATTATTATTGAAATATGTTGTAGCACCGTTAACAGATGTGTCTCTGAACCAGTTATTTACTGCCACAATCTGTGGCGTGTATGTCATTGGTGTCTGGTTGGCGTATGTCACCCAGTTGTCTGTCGATGTGGTTCGTGGCGGAATAGATAAGAATGAAATATCTGCGCCATAGGCAGTTGTCTGCTGAGCAATGGACAGATATCCTGCCTGAAGAGCAGAGATAGTAAAAGCTGCCGCAATATCATTTGTGCCTAGGCTTACAGCGATGTGATCGGCATATTGGCAAAGACTAAATATAATACCGCCACCAAACTTAGAAAGGTTGACTGCCGTAGCGCCGCCAAGACCCATATTAAATTGTGATAGGCCTGCATTTTGTATTGCTGTGCCAATTAAACCAGCCCAAGGAAGGTTTCCATTTCCAAACGCAATAGAATCGCCCATAACAATGGTTACAGCGAGTGGTGTGCCAACTTGTCTTCCAACAGCGGCCGATGGACCATAGTAGTATGCGGCGCTTGACGCAAAACCAGGAATTAAAGATGTAGACAAAGTATAATCACCTCCATCTTTTGTGCCACCCCATAGAGTATCAGATGATCTCTGAGTGCTTAGGTAGTTGTATCCCCAAACCTTAGCGATGACCTGTTGTGGTCCAACTGATTGATAGGTGGCTATCTGATATGATCCTGTATTTAAAAACAGACCCATGCAGTGCTCTGTCCAGCAAAAACCACCGTCTGGTATAACGTAAGATGGTCCAGGCCAGCTAGATACGGTCACAACTTCATTTGTGGAGGTATTTACAGCCGATGAAAGAATAACGCTTGTTGAGTTTGGAACAGTTCGCACAACTGATGCTGTTGCTGCAGAGTTAAAATATAGTGTGGCTCCTGGGACCAGATATGTTGTGGAGCCTAATGCCTGATAAATAGAGTTTGACCCAGAAGAAACTGTGGTGGTCGAACCAGTTTGAGCAGGTGTAGAGATGTTGGTTGTTGTGGCATTTTTTAAACTAAGAGCGATTCGTTGACCAGAAAATTCTATATATGGCTTAATTGTAAGTGGATTTCCCACAGGGAGAAGTTGAGATGCAGTCCAATATCCATTAACAAATAAGAACATTGGGTCTAAAACTGGAAAAGCTTGAGTCCATTGCACACGATCTGTGCAGGTGTTTTGGCCTGTGCCAACAAGAAATGATGAAAATGTGATGGTGGCGTCACCAGTTCCGGATGCCTTTGTCAGTGTACCTGAAGTTTGTGGAATATTGGTGGGTGTAACTTGAAAGCCATAAACTTTTCCAGAGGCACCAGCAATGATGGTAAAAGTCTGACCATTATTAGTGTAGGTCGCACCGAAAGTCGGATACACGCTGACACCAGAGACAACAAAAGTATAGCCAGCATTGGCATATCCCACAGTGCCGGTTGTGATGTCGTTAACGCCTGAGAGACCAAAAAGTCTCCATCGGCCGCCAAGCGCATTTGCTTGTAGTTTTGATAATCCAGGAGCATTAGATGATGGTGGTATTGGCATATTTTTAGTTAATTTTTAAAATCGATATCAAAAAACAATGATTGCGTTTAATAACATAACAGCAACCATTGTTTTTTCAACTAAAGTACTTGATCTACCTTTTTTATGAATATAAAATTTTTTTCAAATTTAAATATGATTTTTTAAATCTATTGCAGATTTTTCTATATAGAATTTTTGACAATTTCTCTTCAGGTGTATGGCCGATATTTTTATATTGAATTTTTTTAATAATTACGGGAATATATGTGTCATGATTTGTTATTTTTAAATTCTTTGTCAAATCATCTTTGAATGAATTACATTGTTCTTCATCAAAGCACACATAATCATATGCTCTTGCACTAAATGGATCTTGCTTATAGACACCAATATATGATTTTTTAAATTTTAAATTAAACATTGATACAGGATAAAATGCTTCCAATCCGTATCCAGATATTCCAAAATGGCTATTTGTAAAGCAATTTGACCATAATTCGTGCGACACAGGTATCGCTGACTTCACTTTCACCACAATATATTTTCCAGAATTTTCATACCATTTTTTTTCTTTAATATTGGATTTATATTTATTTAACGGAAATCGATTATTTTCCAACACCACAGTATCACTGTGCATCATTTGGCTATCCTCCATATTTTTAATCATGGATTCTTTAAACATATTTTCTAGCTGGTCTTTTAAATCTGAATCAACAGTCCCTTGGCTGTCCTTAAATTGATATTTAATATTCGGGCTTTTTGCAGCCACGTTTTTTCTAACTTTTTTCATTTTTTGCATTCCTCCTTTTTATTTTTTATTTGTAATGCAGTTCATTATTCTTGATAAACCAATAATTATCCTAAATTTCTCATTAAAAATACAAACCATAATAGCCGAAATAAATAATTTTTGTATATTTTGAAAATTGTAATAAAAATAAGAAGGTCTGTTGTATAATAAATAAGGAATAGAATTATGATGAACTTTACATCGAGCATTAATAAGGGCGCAAATAACGGTTATGGCTATCGGCCAGCCCATCCCGCGTTGATGCCCGAACGTTAGAACATCATTTTTAAAAAATTTCTAAACTCGGGCTTCAATAAAAAGAACCCGAGTTTTTTTGTTTTTAAATTATTAGATCTTTGAAAATTATATATAGGATTGTCTGTGCCATGCGTATCCAATGTTGGAAAATTTGGTTGTGACCCAAATTTAGGGGACCGTTACCCCGCGCATGACCCAGGCGTGAACTACCCCACCCACGAGGGGTGGGGCTTCAAGTTTCAATCACGTAGCTAGTGCTACAGTGTCCACTTGCGTTAATTCGGGCTGTTCCAGCCCTATACATCTGATGATATTCTGACGTTGGAAAGCCATTCTTCTAATGTTCTCAGCGGCATTGATATCTCTATCATGCTTAATTCCACAAGAACAAAGCCACTCTCTGTCAGATAGTTTTAGTTCCTTATTGACAGTGCCGCAGGCACTGCACATTTTAGAACTTGGTTCAAATCTTCCAATGTCAAGAAGATTCTTACCAGACCAATCACATTTGTATTTGAGGAAGTCAAAGAACATTCCCCAACTAGCATCTGAGATTGATTTTGCTAGACGATGATTTTTCTGCATATTTTTAACTGAAAGGTCTTCAACACAAAACGTTGTAGCTTGGCTCTCGCCTACTAATTTTGCTGTCACCTTATGCAGAAAATCTCGTCTCTGATTTGATACATGCTCGTGCAAACGAGCAATTCGTTTCTTTTGTTTGGCTCTGCTGGCAGAGCCTTTCTTCATCTTGCTGAACCTATATTGTTCATAAGCCAGCCTGTCGGAAGATTTCTTCAAGAATTTCGGGTTCTCTATGATCATTCCATCTGAAGTAGTGAGAAATCTTGACAGTCCCACGTCGATGCCCACGGCTTTATTCACATCAAGTTCAGCTTTGCTTGGAAGAGGAACATCATTTTCAACTAAGATAGAAACATAATAATTTCCTACTGCGTTCTTACTTATAGTAACAGTTTTGATGATTCCCACAAACTTTCTATGTAATTTTGTTTTGATATTCTTTATCTTGGGAATTGAGAGTGCTCCATTATCCCAATCAACTGAACAAAATTGTGGACATTGGAAAGACTGTTTTGGATTATGCCTTGATTTGAATTTAGGAAAGCCTTTCTTCTCCCGAAAAAACTTAGTATAAGCGTTATCAAGATTTCTCAAAGAGGCTTGTAATGTTTGGCTATTAACTCCTTTGAGCCATAATTCATTTTCTTTAAGTTCTTTTAATTGATTAATAAGGTCAAAACACGAAAGACTCTTTGATTCTTGTTGATAAGCTGTTGTTTTCTTCTCAAGTCCCCAGTTATACACAAATCTAGTAGCCCCAAAATGTTCTTCAAACATTTGAACTTGCTTTTGATTCGGATATATTCTGTATTTAAAAGCCTTCAACACATTTATTATTTCTACACTATCTTTAAAGACACCTTCTTTTTCTTTAAAGATAATTATTTATCTGTAAGGTCGCTCTCATCCCCACCCACAAGGGGATGGGGTTTTCCCGCTTCCCACTATAAATTAGTGGTACAGTCAAGGTTAATTTCAAACTTTCCGAGAGTGACTGTCGTAAGTGGATAACAAAGGACGACCTTTATCCGACCAATTGTTTTTGATTCCAGAGAAGATCTCGGAGTGAGAGGCGTCTTTTGGAAAGATGCATGGCGGGGAGCGTCGCCCCGGCTTTGGAATCAAAATATTAAAATTTTAAGATGATATGGTGTAACAGCAGCACTTAATTTTGCCAGAATTAGAGTCTGGGGGCGGAACTCAGTATCATCTCAAAACACATACATGGCGGTGTAGTACCTTAAGGAGGGGTGGAAGTCTGTAAAACTTCAGTCGTAAGACCCGCAGGGATCATTACCCTGAACCGCCACCAATTTTTATACATTTTTTAAATCCGTCCGTATGCCGCAGAGCTTCGAACTCTGAGAAAGCTAATGGATCATGCGGGTTCAAATCCTGTCGGGCGGACTTTTAAAATAGGAGAAATAATATGAATACAATTAAAAAACAATTCCTCACTGATACTGACAACACAGGCCGATTTATCGTTAAGAGCAATCGTACTGGAATCACATATTATGTGGAGCCTTTATCAGAAGGAACCAAACGATCCTGGGGAGATTTAATTCCTGGAAAAGACGGTCAAGGCACTGAGGGAAATTATGGATCAAAATATCGAGGCTCTATAAATAAAGAAGATTCCTTGATAACATCAGAAAATGGATTTAAAAATATTGAAATTCTAAATCCAGGTGTGAGTCCATTGGGTACCATCCATGAACTTGATGAAATTCGATATAATGAAGGTTTTAGGTCGAAAGCCTAATAACTTGTCACAGCTAAATGGCGATTTGAAATAAACCAAATTTGATTTAAATCATTGACCAATATACAATAAGCCTCCGATGTTTCGGAGGCACAATGAATTCCTAGAATTTCATATTCTTTATCTTCACTGAATCCGCTTTCAAGAGGCAACGGCATAGGATGCCTAGGTCCAGAAAATTGATTTATTTTTACCTTAATCCCTGGCTTGATATAAACCGACATGCTATTTATTTCTTGATTTATAAAGTAAATAACTTGTGATAATTTTGTAAATTTAAACAATTTTTCTTGGCTAAGGAATAATCCCCACAAAACAATAATTAAACAATTATGTGGGGATTTATTGATTATCTTGATAAAAATTCTTTTTATAGATTATCAGATCATTTCACCCTCAGAATTTTAACTGCATATGATAGAAATCCATTTCATGTGCTGGGAATTTCAGAAAATGCTTCTATAGAAGATGCAAAAAAAGCATGGAGAAATTTAGCGTTGAAATACCATCCCGATAGGAATTCAAATCCAAACTCAGAGGAAATGATGAAGGAAATCAATGATGCATGGGACAAATTAAAGAAAGATATTGACCAATATAGATCTGAAACTCCTTCAAATAAAGATGAATATAATATTCAGAACAATAATATGAGCCCTCATCTTCAAAATTATATTTTTAAATTGTTTAATGAAATTTTTGAATCTCAGGTTTATAAAAAATTATTGAATATTGAGTCTGGATTATTTAGTCAAAATAAAGAACTTAAGAATTTTTACCGCTATCAAACAGGTAGAATTAAAGTATCTAAAGACAACCTACCGAATGCATTTCCAACTGTGTTTAGGCTGCGTCATAAAATTACACTTGCGCTGCAAGATATTGAATCTCAAGATATCACACCGCAATCATGGCAAAAAGGCGCTCAAAATATTGTCAACATTATCAGCGAAGGATATTACTATGGCAAAACGCCTTTAATGATCAATAGAGATATTTTAGAGTACTTATATAAAGTAGAATAATAGATGCAATTAGAATTTGAAACACTTTACAAAAGAAGAAGATTAGAGGCTCATGCAGATGAGGTTTTAGCCGACACCAAAATATCCAAAATAATTATCCGTACATGGATTTTTGTGGTCACAATGATTTTAATGTATATATTATATTAATGAGGGCTTTCACCTTAATTGAATTATTGGTTGTTATAGGAATTATTCTGGTAATTTTTGCAGTATTGTTTCCGGCAATTTTAGTCATGAAGGTTAAGGTAAAATCTGCTCAAAGTTTATCAAATATCTCTCAAATTGGAAAGGCATGGTATATATATGCAGATGACAACAATGATAGATTAATGCCATTCGCTGTGTATCATTCCTGGCAACCAACATTCTGGTGGGCCAGCTACAACGGGAATTTAGATTACAGCACCGGAATTCTTTCTTCATATATCAATAATATTGATGTTAATAAAGATCCATTATTCACTGATCATTCAATGGATTGGATAGGATATAATGGATTTGGCTATAATTATTTCTATCTTTCTCCCACAGTTTATAATTCAGATTATCAAGGCATTAATTATTCAGAAATCTCCAACCCAGCATCTACTCTGGCTTTTGGAACCACAGCATTATCATATAAAAATTTAGCAATTGGCAATCCTTATTTTGTGCCAACGAATTTTAAAATTCCTACATTTCAAGGGCGCGTGAATGACAAAGGAGTTGTGATATGGTGTGATTTACATGCAAATTATCAGAATGTATGGAAGGCTGATTCCAATAATCTAGGATATTTTGGTAGTAATGACAATAGTTTTAGGAATTAAAATTGAGAAAATTTCCCAATTTAGGGATCAATTATCTACGATAATTTCCCGATAAAAATAAAAATCATAATATTTGTAACAAATAAAGGAATAAGTTTTGTATATATAGAAAAGAGAAAAAGATTATGTTAATTAATAAGTTTAGTCAAAATAATTGGATTACATGCAACACCTTCGGGGGTGGCTGCTAGACTTTTTTATTAACAAAAAATCTAAAAACCGCCCTCTGAAGCAAGGAAAGCTTTAGGGGGCTTTTTTATTATCTGAATATTTTAAATATTGTTCTTTGAAAATTAAATAGAGTAATGTGGTTCTTTGATGTAAACTGGTGAGCATGAGACACTGAAAATGTCTATGTTAGAGTTCAATTCTCTGGGGAACCACCAAAATTTGGGTCGTTAGCGCATCTGGGTATCGCAGTTGTCTGTTAAACAACATCAGGAAGATTCGATTTCTTCACGGCCCTCCAAATATGCCCGCCTAGCTCAATTGGCAGAGTGCCACTCTTGTAAAGTGGATGTTATCCGTTCAAGTCGGATGGCGCGGCTCCAATTTTATGGAATATTGCCAGAGTGGCTGATCGGATTTTCCTGCTAAGAAAATAATCGTGTAAAAAGCGATTCGTGAGTTCGAATCTCACATATTCCTGTACAATATAATCATGTACTTAATCGACATCTTCACGCCTGAGTGGGTCGGCACAAAATTTCCCGTAAATTCTTTTTCTTGTGATAATGATTCAGAATTATTAAAAGTCGTGAAAGATTGTATGAAAAAAGATGCTGGAATTGCTGAAATTCAAATATTTAATGTTAAAGATTTTTCTGTGAATGACAATCATCAAACAATAATGTATTTTTGAGATCTTCCCGATAAGGTTCAAATTTTGCAGAGATTTTCCCGATAAAAATAAAAACTATAATATAGAAATGAAAATACCAAAACTAATTCAGCCATACAAAAAATTATCGACGCGATTGCAAAGAATATTATAAAATTCAATCACAGATTGATAATGGAGTTGTTTCTAGTTCAATTGATGCTATAAACCAACAGATCATTTTAAACGGAAATATTATAGATTGTCTTTCAGAGATTCACAAATGGTTTTGGATGTTTATGATGTTGCCCTGTATAATTGTGACGGTGATATCTTTGATAGTTTTAGTCATTCATTGTATAATTAAATAATCTATGAATTCTCCAGATCTTCATTCACAGCTTATTAAAATGTCTCTCACGACATTAGAGGGAAAAGAAATACTTCTCAACACGCTTCTCTATGCTCTAGAAAACAATGGGGAAGGTGAAGCGCTGAATCAATTAAAATTAATTTATAAAAATTATTTAGAGATTGTGAATCAATAAATGGGCGGTTCGTATAATGGCTAATACATGTGGCTTTTAAATGTCCTCAGGGGCGTTTAAAGGACCACATAATCGATGTTCGATTCATTGCCCGCCCTCTTAAAATTTATTATGAAAGATTAAAGAATCCTCCACGCCCGATTAGCTCAGTTAGTTAGAGCGCCATCTTGATAAGGTGGAGGTGCTTGGTGCAATTCCAAGATCGGGTACCAAAAATATGGCGATATAGATTAATTGGTTAAATCGCGTCCCTCTCAAGGATGAAATTATGAGTTCGAACCTCATTATCGCTACAAAAATTTAAAAATATAACCCATAATCCGCCGCGATAAGTGAAGCAGACGAACACACCTCTCTGCAAAAGAGGATTACCTAATAGTAACATCGCTGGTGCAAATCCAGCTCGCGGCTCCAATTTTATACGTGCCAGAAAGCGCTGGTTGATGCCGAAGGATCTCCAAAATCTTTTCGTTTGAGTTCAAATCTCAATTCTGGTGCCATTTTATACAGCCTTATCAAAAATCTCATTACAAATTGATATTTTTGCAAGATTTTTTAAATTTATCATCAATGCCTGTAATTTACTTAAATCTTGGGTCGATAATTCTCTCATAATATATTGATAATCTTGAATTTGATTTTCATTCAAATCATTGATATCAATCATATCTTTGCAATCGTTGATCTGATCCCGTACAATCTGCATGTTCCGATCATAAATAGCACTTAACGATTTATTTTTCACCACATAGAGTGGATACTTTAATTTAACATCTAAATTATGCGCCGTACCCGATATATTTTTCACTTTCCACAATATATCATCCATATTCTGCATATATGAATATGTGTTGTTTGAAGTTTTGGAGAAGAAATACTCTGGTGCAGCAAATATATTTTTAAATAATGGTTTATATTCGCTTGCTATATCGTTGTCGTAGTCATATAAAAACAATTGAAAAATATTATTTCTATCTGTATTATGTTCATTTAAAATATGGCTAGAGTGCTTTTCAGTCGCATCCATAATTAAAAGCCTATTGAATAATTTTTCTAAATTCACGTTTGTAGAGTAATGATAATGTTGCAATAATTTAAACTCATCTTCATTTAAATTAAAATCATTTGAAAAATTGACAAAATATTGGTCAGTGCGCTTTAAATAATGTTTGTATGCAAATTTTGAAATATCTCTATTATTGATCTGTATTAAAGTCTGCACAGGCAGATCATAATCTTCTACACTATTGTCTTGTATATAGTTGTCGTCACTAATCTCAACCTTTGGATTAAATTCAATTTCTTCATCTAATATTGCTGGGTTCATTATTTTATTTATACATTTTTGAAACTTTCGGAACCAATTTAAAGGTAATATATATTGATGAATATTTTTTATAATCCCGATCCCAATTTAAACATCAAGGTTGAAGAATCAATCAAAGGTCCCGTTATTGTCACAGTCAATAAATTTGACGAAGATGCTGTGCAAAAATTCCGTACAGAGATCGCAAAGGCTCAAAACACACCACAAGAAGTGATTCCTGTGATTATTGATTCATATGGCGGACAAATATATAGCCTTACATCTATGATCGATATTATCAAATCATCTAAAAAGCCCGTAAGCACCATAGCGTCTGGCAAGGCAATGAGCTGTGGTGCCATTTTGCTCGCCTGTGGCGCTCCTGGGATGAGATATGTCACAGATGAATCTACCATCATGATACATGATCCATCCTCTTTTGCATTCGGAAAAGTAGAAGAAGTTAAGGCAGATGCGAAAGAAATTGAAAGAATCCAAGAATGGATGTATGATCTTCTTGATAAAAAATGTGGAAAAATTTCCGGGTATTTTAAAGAGCAAATTCATGAAAGAAGTCATGCAGACTGGTATCTTACAGCAGAAGAATGCTTAAAATATGGTGTTGCAGACCATATCGGCATGCCATATTTTGAAGTTTCCACAAAACTCTCAATGAAGTTTAAGGTTTGATAAAATATTTTCCATAAAATATATTTATGGATTTCCTAGAAATAATTCGCACGGCTTCAGAAAAAATGGAAGGCAAAGATCCCTGTTGGAAGGGATACGAAATGGTTGGTACCAAAACAAAAAATGGCAAAGAAGTGCCAAACTGTGTGCCTAAAAATAAAAAGAAAAAATCTAGAAAATCTATGGCTGTGGAAGCAATCAAAACAGCCAATCGATTAGATTTAAACGGCGACCATGACCAGGCTGATTTTTTCACAAAGGTTGCAAAAGAACTGATGTCACAACCCCTTTATGACGCACTTGGCCCAATGGGTTTTGAACCATCTTTATTTGAAGAAGATGGTCATATGAAGCCATCTAAACAATCACTGCATCGCGATAAAGACGGTGTAGTGCAGGAGATATGGATGGAAGGCGGAGATGATTTTATGAGAATTGGCATGATGGAAGATGGATCAGAGGGGCATAAACATCTTTATTTTCATAACATAGAAGAATTATTAAGCCATCTTATGGAGTCAGAGCCAGAGGACTGTGGTTGCGGATGTGGCGGTAAATGTGGAAAGAGAGAGGCATCGAAAAAGAAAAATGTAAAGTTAAATAAGCCGTTCAGAACTCCTGGGGGTCCCAAGAAATTTTCAGTTTATGTGAAAAATAATAAAGGAAATGTTGTGAAAGTGAATTTTGGCGATCCAAATATGGATATTAAAAGAGATGATCCCAATAGACGAAAAAATTATCGCGCAAGACATCACTGCGATAACCCTGGTCCAAAATGGAAGGCGAATTATTGGTCATGCCGAAATTGGTCTAAAAAACCGGTAAGTAAGATTGTGAAATAAATAATTCCAAGTCAGATTTAATTCATGACTTGGAATTATTTATAATGTGGGTTTTTAGGCTTTAGCGCAGATCATTGATGCAAGATCAGCAATACCGGCTTTCTTCAGTATAATGATAATAATATTTAAGCCAGGAATTGTATTTGCAGCAGCGCCTGCGAGAGCCTTACAGATCGCCTGAATTCCTGCATTTTTAAGGCTTGTGAGGTCGCCTGTGAGGTTTTTAAAACAATTGGCGATATTCTTTGCTCTATCTACAGATCCTGAAGGATGAGTGATACTGGTGCCACGACCAACCCATCCACCAATTGCCTGGAACAGACATTCCATGGATAATCCAGAAAGATCATTCAGGGTATAGTTTCCACCACCCCTAGGTTTAGTCATAGGAATATTGGCAAGGCATTGTAAAAATCCTGGCGGAAGACCATTTGGTGGCGATCCAGGAGGGCAGTTTTTACTAGATACTGCATAGGCTGTATAAAGAGCGATTATGTCTTGGTCTTTTGTGACAAATGACCCGTCGCCAAAATCTACTGTAGTACCCGCAACAGTTTGGGTGCCTTGATTTGGATTTTGACCAGTTGGAGGTGTGCCTGCCGGAGGTGCTTGCTGAGCGAGCCTTTTCATCACTTTTGCGATATCATTTGCCTGGCTAAAAAGACCGGCATCGTCAAGAGCATCGGCTACTTCACTTAATTCTTTTAAAAGGTCAATAGGAAATTCTTCCTTTTTCTTCATGCATCCACACATTATAATTATCTATTATAATGAATAAAATGTATGACCTTTATTTAATCAATCAACATTTCTTCGATTGATTTTATAATCATTTTAATTATATGATTATTTCTTTGTTGGTTGATTTTTTCTAAAGATCTCTGCAGTGCCACAAGATTTTTACCGGGCTCAGACTCTGCAAGGCACCCCCACATTCCAAAATCAAATACAGATGCGCCATCTGATAAATCACATAATCCATCTTCTGCGTTAATGTCTCGCATCAAAATCCTTAATTCTTTTTCTTCAGCGGGCGTCAGGGGAAATTTGGCATTTAAATAAAAGGATCTTTGTAGTGATTTGAAGGCCTCATCATACCTGGCTTTATTCACTTTGTAATTATTCGCATGAAGATCATCGCCAATAATACCTACCTCCCGGAGTTTTCTGTAAATCCCTTCTTCGGTTTTTACATGAATAGAAACAGCAGACCTACCGTTTGGAAGATGCACACCCGGCACAGTGCTGGAAAAATTCATTTTATTTCCAAGAATAAAAGAAAATCCTATATCCAATGGCACTTTCGGTGCAATTAATTTGGTTTGAGAATTTATCACAGGCGCAAAATATTTTAAAGCCAAATTTTCTTGAATAATATTGCTATAAAAATTATCACGATCTGGATTATATTTTTTCACACCGAGATCTTGGTATGGCTGAAAACCTGTTCGATCTTTAAATTCTCTTTTCTGGTCAGGTGTAAGAGAAGATAAATCGGAATATTCGCCGTATAATCCTTTTTGAGGATCTGTTAGAAAATGATTGATATGAACTGCAATTCTTGTGAATAAATCAGAATGTTCGTATTCAGAATTATTATCAAAATATTCTGCTAATTTAATTAGATCTCTGCACACATATATTTATTTCATAGATTCTGTATCAACTCCTTTACAATATCATATGTATCTAGATTAAAAAGATTATAAATTGGTATATTATACCCCTTGGCAACTCTTACGGCTTGACTTGTTCCGCCTTGCTCTTTTCCGTTAATTACAGGACAATAGCAAAGAATAAAATCAGTGCGAGTTTTGCAGTCCAGCCCTAGAACCTGTGCCGTGTTGCGTGTCATTAGCTTTATGACCGAATCTTTTTGACCATATAGATTGGGATGATATTTAAATGCTATTTCTTCATGAAGCGATGTGTAGGTATAGAGTGGTGAGTCATTGTCATTGAATCCTTTCCATGGCAAATAAATTTCTTTTTTACCACTTGCTTTATTACAGCCCTCCTCTACAGCGGTATCACAGCCATCGGCCCCACCACTTCTAAGACAGTATCCCTTCATACATAAATGATAAGAAAGATTTCTTAATTGTAAGAGAATTTCTTTTGGGGTTTCTCTTGATCCTATTCCGGTGAATATTTTGTTCATAAATTTAATTGAAATAATTTGGCTTAGTTAATAATTTTCTTAAATTACTGTGATGATAGGAATAAATCTTTTTGGAGTATGTTCCTTGTAATTTTTGCATTTGTTGAAGTTCAACATCTATTTTCTCATCATTTATCTGTGTTATTTTAAAAATAAAATACATATCGTTACATGATTTGTGTAAAAAAAGTTTATCTGGCAAAGGGCGAATTAAAGAAATCGTTAACTGGTCACATTTAAATGTGACTAAATCACCAATTTTAAATTTCATTTTTCATATACTCCGGGCATTCTAGAACCAGTTCAAGATCTTCTATTCTAATCATAAAATTTTCTGGTAACTCTTCTATCTGACAATAATATTCTGAATTTCTTGGAGGATATGATTTTATAGTCACAACACTATTTTTACTTAAAAAATTTAAATAAAAATTTCCAATATAATATGCTTTTGATCCAATTTTGTATTTCATAAATATTCTGGCTTTTGAATTTTTCTTAATAATTCTGTTTTAATCCAAATTTCTTGACCCTTATATTTATTCTTTAAATTTTTATCTAATAGTCTAAGTTTCAAGTAATATGGAATAATTTCAACAACTGAATAATAAAATGTTTCTGGTGTTAAATAAGGTTGAATGGGTGCGCCTGCAATTTTTATAGGATCAGTGATAGAGGGTCCTATGTCCGTTCTTGTGACCACGTCGCCAATTTTATATTTTGAATCCACAATCATAATACCAAAAAATCAAGGTAAATATTCCATAATTTTAGAATTTAAATTTTGACATCCTCCCGCGCTAAAGACGCGGGATTCCTGCCTTTGCTCACGCAAAGGCTTTCTGTTTCATAGAGACTGATTCAGAATTAATCCTATCCATTCTCTCCACAGACTTAAAATTTCCAGTGTCCTCTGGATATAATTTGTGTAGGGCAAAATCTCTAATATTTTTAGAAGCATTTAAATCTCTATCTATACATGCTCCACAGGAGCAAATCCAAGAACGATCAGATAATTTTAAATCTTCTTTAATTATTCCACAATCATTACAAGTTTTAGAAGAAGGATCGAATCTATTACATTTAAGAAGATTCTTTCCATTCCATTCTAATTTGTATATTAATTGTCTGATAAATTCAGACCAACTCACTGAACTGATTGATTTTGCCAACTTATGATTTTTCATCATTCCTTTAATGTTTAAATCTTCCACACATACTGTATTAACTTCTTGGTTTTTGCAAATTAAATGAGATGTTTTATGTAGAAAATCACTACGTTTATTAGATATTTTTTCATGTAATAAAGCAAGTCTTTTTCTTGCTTTTGATCTATTGGAAGAATCTTTTTTCTTCCTACTGAAACTTTTCTGTAAGCGTCGGAGACGTTTTTGACTTCTTTCTAAATATTTAGGATTATTGGTTTTCTTTCCATTAGAAAATATACAGAAATCTTTAATTCCTAAATCAATACCCAATGATGACTCTTTCTTGATTTCTTCTTTTAATGGAATTTCATTTCCATCATCATATAACACAGAAACAAAATACTTTTGAGTTTTAGTTTTAGATATTGCTAATGAACGAAGTTTAAATTGAGAAATATCTTTGCTGATAATCACAGGAATATTTTTGATTTTAGGAATTATCAGTATTCCATTTTCAATTTTAAAATGTTGAGGAACAGAAAAAGATTGCTTATCATATTTTGATTTGAATTTTGGATAACCTCCTAATTTCTTAAAGAATCTGTTATAAGCACCTTCCAGATGTTTTAATTCATGTTGAAGAGATTGGGAATTTGATTCTTTTAACCAAGGAAGATATGATTTCAGATCAGGAAGCATTGCTTCCCAATGTTTTTTAAATGTGGCTATGCTGTTATTTTTATATTCCCATGTTGAATAATCTAACATAAAGTTATAAATAAACCTACAATATCCGAATTGCTTTTCAAGCAATTCAATTTGATTTTTATCTGGATATAGTCTAAACTTAATGGATTTAAGCATTTATTTATTCTTTTGATTTTCAATATACTTTTTGATAGTTTCTTCTGAGATATTCCCCACTGATTCTATATAATAACTTCTTGTCCATAAAGTTGGAAGTTTCCTAACTAACTCAGGATATTCTTCTCTTAATTTTCTTGAACTATAGCCTTTAAATTGATTTACAATCCACTGAGGACAAGATGATGGATTGGTTTTAATAAACAAATGAACATGATCTTCCATTACTTCGATTGATTCTATATCGACATTTAATTCTTTTGCTTTTTCCAAAAGCAATGCTTTCATTCTGATGTCTATGCCGTTTTTAAGAACCTTCCTTCTATATTTAGGACACCAAATAATATGATATCCTATATTATAGACAGTAGTTATGCCATGTTTCCATCTCATAATTATATTATACAATATGTATTTGACAACCACCTACTTAAATGTATCATATTTTCAAATATTGTACGCTGCCATCCCACGGCTAAAGACCGTGGGCTTTCACGCTCATATCGTAAAGGCATTTATTTCTGATCGGCAGTTGAAAATGTGCAGGAATATTGTACTGAAACTGCGACCTTATATTCCGGCAGAAATAATGAAGGAATTGTCAGAATCAGAGTAGAAAATTAGGTTATATGTTTGGTGACCTCATCCGCACAGCGAATATTCATGACCTTAATGGTCGATATGTTTTGGCTGATATACTCGAAAAATTTATCTTGCGATTATCAGCAAAAAAGTTTGATGTGGAGCCTAAACAAGGCTTTTGGATTGCCCATGTAGATTTTGCAAATAAACAATACGCCAAAGATGCTGGATTTCAATGGAGAAAATGGGACCCATCTAATCCAAACTATGGATGTTGGGGTACAGATAAGCCTGCGGTAATTCAGGCATTGGATAAAAATGTTTGGAATATTGTGAGTAAGGGCGCACTGCAGACCATTACCACATCTGATCATAATGATCTAAATATTGATGTAACATTTGACGGCTTCAAATATTATGTAAAAGGTCTCGGCACATATGCTATTAAAGACAAACTACAGACTTTAAAATTTAAATGGGACGGAAATGCATGGTTTACCACTGATAAAGAGGCAGCTGAAGCACTTAAAAGTGCTAAATCTTTAGACCAATTTTTAGATTCTAAAGCAAACTATGACCGTGATGCCTATCAGCATTCTTTTCGGGCAAAATCAGATAAAGAATTAAATTTAATACAATCTGCCAATAAGGATAAAAGATATTATCCTTATCAAGAAGTTGCAATTGATTATGCAATGGATAAACTTGCCAAAGGGCATGGCGTTATACTGGGAGATCCCACAGGCCTCGGTAAAACAGGCGAGGCAATTGGCGTTATAAATCAATTAAAAGATGTAAATAAAATTCTTATCATTTGCACAGCCAAGACAAAAATGCAGTGGGCAAATGAATTAAAAGATTGGCTGGCAAATGAAAAAAGTATTGGTATTGTGGAATCAAATTTTTGGCCCGCAACAGATATTGTCATATGTAGCTATGATATGATTAAGAAATTTAAAGAAGTGACCAAAAACATCACATTTGATATGATTATTGCAGATGAAGGTCATAAATTTAAAAATAAAGATTCTCAGAGAGCCAAAAGTATTATTGGTGAAATTAATCCTGTTACGTTTAAATATGAAGGTGGGCTGAAAGCAAAACATAAATTGGTACTTACTGCAACTCCTATTTCAAACCGACCTCATGAACTATGGTCATTGCTTCATTTTATTGATCCCATGCGATATCCAGCTTATGGACCTTTTAAAAAGAGATATGGCGTCTGGAAGCAAATTCAAGCACCCACATCTAAAAAAGTAAAAGAAGAATGGCAAACATTGAGCGATGAAGAGAAAGAGCTCGAAGCAGGAAAAATGATTGGTCGCAAAGCGGAAGTTTATATGGGTCCACAGAACCTTGATGAACTCAACAAGGTTCTTCGATCAGAGTATATGATCCGTCGAAACAAAGAAGAGGTACAAAAGGATCTTCCACCAAAAACACGAAGAATTATTGAATTAAAATTATCAAATGATCTTCCTGCGCAAACAAGTCGTGTGCTTTCGGCGCTTGGTATTGATCAAAAAATGGAAACCCTCACTAAACTCAAGGGTCAAATTGATGAAAAAGCGAGACTAGAAAGAATTGCAAAAGAACATCCTGAAAAAGAACTGCTTGATAAAATTGCATCTCTTGCAAACTCCGAGCAAGAATATGTGAGACAGCTGGAATCTCTCAATACCACAGTAGAAAAATCATTTGAAAAACTTGCTGAAATGCGCAGAATTGATGGTATTGAAAAAGCACCTGCTGTTGTTGACCATATTCTAGATCTTTTAGAAGAATCGCCCACATCAAAGTTAACAGTCTTTGCTCATCATAAAGATGTGATTGCGATGCTTAAAGATGGAATTGAAAAAGTTTATCCTGATTCCACCATTGTGGTTGTCGGTGGTACGTCCGATGAAAAACTTTTTAATGCGATTAAAGAATTTCAGACAAATTCTGATAAAAGAGTTTTTATTGGATCTCTACAAGCCATTAAAGAAGGTGTCAATGGATTGCAGAAGGCTTCCAGTCATATGATTTTTGCCGAATTTTCTTACGTACCTGCGGATATGGAACAAGCCGAAGGGCGGCTGCATAGAAATCTTCAAGATAAGCCTGTATTGATTGACTACATGGTTAAGCACAATTCACTCGATGCTCACATGGCTCAGTTAGTTGCTAAGAAACTTAAGATGCTTGAAAAAGCACTTGATCCCAATTTAAATGTTGCGCCTGCGTATACAGGTCATACCGATCCTGTGAAAGAGATTAAAGATATTGATAGGGAAATTATTAAAACAGAAGAAAAATTTAGCCCTTCTGGTCTTACTGAAGATCAACAAAAGGCAGTTATGGAGGCGCTTGTACTGATGAATGCCCAAAATCCTGATGGTGCAAGAGAAATAAATGGAGTAGGATTTAATAAAATGGACTCTGAATTTGGACGATCTCTTGCTGATCAAGCGGCTAGTCGAGGCATGTTGTCACCTAAACAGATGTTTGCGGCAATGAAATTATTGCAGAAATACCGAAAAACACAAATTCCTGCCGATATAGCCAATAGAATCTGGAAACAATAAAATTAAAATTAAAATGTGGTATAGATATGCAACAATTGATGGTATAAAAGATTTCACTAAAAAACCTAAAAAAGAGGTTAAAAAACAATCTGATTTAAAATCTGTGAATTTGTTGCCACCGTTGCATGACAACTGTCGATGTAAAATTGTGAAAAAGAATAACCTCTATCAATGGCTGGTAGAAGTTGAGCCATGTAATCAATGTCTTGAAGCTCAGGCTCGATTTAATCTAGAACAGAAAGAATTAGCCAAAATGAAACCAATTATAGAGCCAAACCCAGAGATGTCTGTGATTGAGCCCATAAATGATGCAGGCATCAATGAGCCCATTGAAAATGAGGAAATAGAGGCAATTAACCCAGAGCCACAAGAAATCGATCAGCCCGATTTTATCGAGCAACCTATAAATGACCTAAATATTGAGCCGGAGATAGAACCAGACGTGATTGAAGAACTTGAAGAGCCTGAAGAAGAAATCATTAAGCCTCTTCGAAGACGCTGGCGCGATTTTCGTGTATAAATAAACTATGCCCTGGTTTTCATTAAAAACTATTGCTGGCAGAGAAAATTCTCAAAAAGAATTATTGCTTAAAAAAGCAAGCCAGATGAATCTATCTCCATATTATATTAAAGATGCCCTTGTTCCTGAAGAAAAAATCATTAAAAATACCAAAATAATCAGCAGGCGATTATTCCCTGGTTATATTTTTGTGGATTTAATTTTGACAGATGAAGTGGTGAAATTTGTGAGAGATTTGGATAATATTGGATTCATCTCTAAAAATCCTGTGCCAATCACAGAGATTGAAATGCAGAGAATGAAAAATATTATAAAAGAAGATCCAAAATCTTCAATTAAGAATGGAGATAATTTTGAAGTTTCAGGCGGGCCGTTTGATGGTTTTAAAGGCACTGTGGTCAGTGTCAATAATGAAAAAAACACTGTGAAGAGCTTAATAAATATTTTTGGTCGCGATACAGTCACCGAGTTAAATATCGATCAGATTATGATTTTATAACATTTGGCAGCTTGTTCAGCAATCCTGCATCAACAATCCCCAAACAATACAAAAATCAGAAAAGAAAATTCAAAAACCAGAAAAAATGCAGGATTGATTCCGCGCTGCCAAACTATTTCAACATATAATCCGGACATTTTAAATTCTCAATATATTTTTTATGCTGTATTTTAGTGTACTTTACACCACGAATCCACCATTCTTCATCGCCATCATCCCATTCTACAGCAGGACCATCTAATCGATGCAGTGATCCATACTGGAACCATTCTTTAACTGCTTCTGTGATATAGGCCGGTCCATCAGTGCGGTGACATAGATCGTTTAGCCAGTATGTTGTACTGATCGAGGTGTTCTGAATATGATTATAGTTCATATATCTCCTTGATATACTCTGGCATCAACATGAGGTATCTCATTTCGTTTTCCCACATGCCACTTACTCTATATTTATCGTTTGCCAAATCATGGAGCCAGGTACTCCATTCATCCAGAAAATAAATATCTTCTATTTGAAATATCGATTCACTATAGTGATATTTCGGATGAATAATCCGCACAGTATCTCCAAGTTTAAATTTAGTTTTAGATTGTTTCATTTATTTCCTTCATATATTCTGGACAATCTGACAATAATCTAAGTTCATCTGAGTCCCAAACGCCGCCAAACACTTCGTCACCTTTTAAAAAAGTTATTACATAATATTCTGGCTCATTTACACTGACACTTTGTATGCGACAAAGAACCGGTTTTCCATAGTTGCTAAATTTTCTGGGCCAAACAATATCTCCAATTTTAAATTTAGTTGATTTCATAGTTTTTAAGTTCATTAAAATATTCTGGCATTGACATAAAATGTTTTAATTCATATTCATAAAATGACATGCTGCCATATTTATCAGTCGCGACATCATACATCCACAATTTCCAATCCGATATAAAAAATAAGACCTGCATATTGTTCCCACGTAAGATCCATAGGGGCCATCCATTATCTTCACAATTTCATTGATTTTAAATTTAGCATGAATATCTTCCATAATTTATAACAGTTTAAAATATTCCGGGCATTCCACATAGTGCCTAATTTCTTGATCATTATCAAGAAAATAATGATGATTATCGATGATGAGTGTGTAGGCATATAAATTTAATCCCTGAACGAAAATATATCTTGCCACATGACCTATTCTCCGGTTCTCCAAACAATATCAAACAATATCATTCAGACTCCTAAGTAGGAGGGCACAGCACCAAAGGTCTGTGCCTGATTGATTGCATTTTGTATGATCTTTGATTTAAATTTTCTCAAAGAAAATCCAACCTTTTTCAAGATCGGATAACGATTCTGCAATAATCTGAGAATGTTCTTCCATGATTCATGTTTATCAATCACTCTTTCTTCACTTTGAAGTAATGATCGGATTCCATGAGGAATAGACTCTCTAAAGTTTAATCCTCTTCTTCCTATAACATAGCTTGCTAGAGAATGAATGGATCTTCCAAACTGATTCTTATATTTATATCTACTTATCACTGAAGTATATGAAGGATCTACCTTCTTCAACAATATACCATTCTTCACACATTTGTTCAATAACATACTATAGAATTTAGAATATGGAAGAAGATGAAGTTTCTTGTTCATCACTGATCCATTATCAATAGATTTCTTATTGATAAAATCTAAATCTTCTATTGTTATAAATTTATTTTCCTTCCTACATCTTTTGATCATATCATCTAAAATCAATGATATTTCATTTTCAATTCTTTCCTTACTCCATTCATTCATTTTTAAATGATAATCGACAAATGATTCTTTATTGTTACAGGTATTTCCATTCTTCTCTACCATTGACGTAGAAATCAGATTATAATTTAAATCAATACCCATACAACCATCATAATTGTTTTCATCTAATTCTGATGTTATTTGGAATGAAACATTTATATACCATTTACCATTTTCTTTTTGAGAGATATTATATGTTAATGCTTGATGATTTTGAATTGCTGTTTTCAACAGATCATAATTTTTTCCTTTATGATCTAGATTGATATCTAATATCAGATATTTACTATCTTTTATTAAAGATTCAGGTAACGTAATTCTCAACTGATTTAAATTTATCAACTGACATAAACTGTTTCCATAACTTTCATCTTTACTTCCCACAAAATACAGATGATGATCTCTCTTTCTTCTCCATTCCTTTAACCATGAATCATGATTTATATTTTGATT
>Ga0316218_1000750_pt1 | contig 41291 bp, 40 predicted proteins | sample TBH18003metaG_FD_203634 | JGI IMG/M metagenome (GOLD analysis project Ga0316218, IMG submission 203634) | Freshwater microbial communities from Trout Bog Lake, Wisconsin, USA - TBH18003 | ecosystem: Environmental > Aquatic > Freshwater > Lake > Hypolimnion/Profundal zone | place: USA: Wisconsin...
GAAAATAAAAAGACAAAAAAGAATGTGTAAAATTCAATAATTATTTATAGATTTGCAATTAGTTAATAACACTTCGGCGCAAGTGTTTGTCCCAACACGACAAGAGTTACCTTCATTAATTTCGCCTCTCGATCAGTTAATTAGTTAAAGGAGTTAATTGGTTAAAAAGGTAAAAAGACTAACGACTAAAGACTAACAACTAAAGACTAACGACTATCTACTAACGACTAACGACTAAATACTAAAAAATGGACATATTCGCAAAATTCGAGAACAAGCTTGGACCAATAGGAGATTACGCAGAGAAATCGCCGGGTTATTTCGCATTCCCTAAGCTGGAAGGTGAAATAGGCAACCGCATGAAATTTCGTGGTAAGGAAAAGATAGTGTGGAGTCTCAACAACTACCTGGGCCTGGCCAACCACCCCGAAGTGCGCAAGGCCGATGCTGATGCTGCTGCCAAGTATGGACTGGCATCGCCAATGGGCGCGCGTATGATGAGCGGCAACTCGGATATACACGACCAGCTTGAAAAAGAACTGGCTGAATTTGTAGGCAAAGAGAGCGCTATGCTCGTCAACTTTGGCTACCAGGGCATGGTATCGGCAATAGACACACTTTGTGGCCGCCACGATGTGGTGGTGTATGATGCGGAATCTCATGCCTGCATCATAGATGGCCTGCGCCTGATACCAAGTCACCGCTATGTATACAAGCACAATGATATAGCCGATTGCGACAAGCAACTGGCACGCGCTACCGAGCTGGTAAAGAAGACCGGCGGTGGTATACTGGTGATCACGGAAGGTGTATTCGGTATGAGTGGCAACCAGGGCAAGATCAGGGAGCTGGCTGTGCTGCGCGAGAAATACGAGTTCCGCCTTTTTGTGGATGATGCGCATGGCTTCGGCACCATGGGCAAAACAGGTGCAGGCATAGGCGATGAGCAAAACTGCATTGAAGATATAGACATCTACTTCTCTACTTTCGCGAAGTCTATGGCGAGCATAGGCGGCTTTTTAGCTGCTGACAAAAAGATACTCACCTTCCTTCGTTACAACATCCGCTCGCAGATATACGCCAAGTCTTTACCACTGGCATTTGTAGCAGGCAATCTGAAGCGCCTGGAGTTGCTGAGAGGCAAACCCGAGCTGCGCGAAAAGCTGTGGCACAATGTACGCCGCCTGCAGGATGGCTTCCGCAAAGCGGGCTTCGACCTGGGCACTACTAATACTCCGGTAACGCCTGTATTCATGAAGGGTGGCCTGTACGATGCCGTGCAACTGACCTACGACATGCGCGAGAACTACAACATCTTCTGCTCGGTGATCGTATACCCTGTTATCCCTAAGGGACAGATAGAGCTGCGCATCATACCTACGGCAGCACATACTGACCAGGATATTGACGAAACTCTGGCCGCCTTCGCAGCAGTGCGCGAGAAACTGGAACACAAACTATATCCGCAGGAAATGCCGAATGTGGGTGTGCCTGCTTAGTACAAGTTAATTAGGTAAAAGGTTAAATAGTTAAAAGCCCTGCAATATTTTTGCAGGGCTTTTGTAATTTTTATAGTAACTGGGATATATTAACTTCGCAGCAACAACACAACTAATGAAAGTATTTATCTCAGGTGCATCGGGCCTTGTGGGCGGCAATTGTTTGAAACATTTTACAGAGCAGGGATGGAATGCTGTGGGGTCTTACTACTCCTACCCTACGGATAACACCGTATTTTATGATACCCTGGTGCCCGGCAACCCGGATAACTTTGATGTGGCAGCTTTTGCCCCCGATGTGATCGTACATTGCGGCGCGCTGACACATGTGGATTACTGCGAGACCCATGAGCAGGAAAGCTACGAGAAGACGGTGCAAAGCACCATCAACCTGATAGCGCTCGCCAAAAAATGCAATGCAAAGCTGGTGTATATCTCTACCGATTATGTTTTTGATGGCAAGCATGGCCCATACCTCGAAGATGCACCCGTGAACCCCATAAGCGTATATGCCCGCCACAAACTGGAGGCTGAACAGATGACACTACGGGAAATATCCAATACACTTGTCCTACGTGTGACCAATGTATATGGCAATGAAGTAAGGGGCAAGAATTTCGTAGCAAGGATCGTTGATCAATGCCGCAATAAGCAGAAGCTGACGTTAAAACTGCCTTACGATCAGTACGCCTCCCCGGCCAATGCGTGGGATATAGCGCGCGCTATGTTTGTATTACTCAGGGATGGCAAGAAGGGCATCTACAATATTGGCAGCACAGATTATGTAAACCGTGTGGAACTGGCGCTGCGGGTACTCAGCTACTTCCCCAATGCCGAATACGACCTTATACCAATAAGCACCGCAGATATGCAGCAGCCCGCAGCCCGCCCATTGCTTGGCGGTTTTGTGAAAATGAAATTCAGTAATGAGTACCCTGAGTTTCTTTTCGGGAACATAGATAGCTATATGAAAGAAGCACTGGCAAATGCCAATGCTTCCTGATCAGAACAAACGATGTATATTCAGATTCAATCAGAACCTGGGATTTGGAATTTTCTTATTGCGATTTGCCTTATGCTATATCGGGGTGTATGCCCACAAACTTAGGCAGGTCCTTTACATGGAATATCCAGAACAACGCAGAGGCTATAGGCGCCATTACACAAAGGAATACCATCCATAATAGTTTGCTTGCGGCGTTCATATGCTTCATACGGGCCAGCAGCACAAGGCAGTAAATAAATACCGGAGCTGTGATGATGCAGCCATCATAATGAACAACGTCTCATAGTTGCGACTGGTAATACCTACCGCGCTGGACACCGCAGGGTGACCATGTGTTAAAGGCAGCAAAAGCAGTGCGAAATACACGAAGCACGCAGCAAAACATAGAACAGGAAGAAAACAGATGAATCCCATCTTTGTCTTCATTTTTTCGTCAAAAACCATCAGCTTATCCATAAAATAGTGCGTTTTATTACACACTAAATGGCTAAAAACCGTGCCAGCGAATGAGAAGAATTGTCATCTCCTGATAACAAACGACGGATTGCTCTTCTGTGCCAGGGCTTCGTATTTATTTACCGAATCCCTGTTTCCTAATTCATTGTATAGGAATGCGGCAACAGCATTGATACCAAAGAAAGTAGGGTCAATAGCCGAGCCCTTTTTCAGGCATTGAAGTGTGGAATCATACTTTTTAAGGCTTAGATAGGCCGAACCCAGGTCGGCATATTCATTAACATTGCCGGGAATAAGGCGCATAGACTCTGTTCCCAGGCTTATCGCCTTTCTGAATTGCCCCGATGTCAGGTATACCCCCATCAGGTTATTCCTCGTTATGACTGCCCCAGGTAGGTATTGAAGTACCATCAGATCATAAACCTCGGCAGAATCAAATTTCTTCAGCGCAAAATAAGTGGCGCCAAGGTCTGCTATCGCATCGGGATAATCGGGGTTAATATCAAGTGCTTTGCGGTAGTACTTTACTACATCGCGCAGCATATTCTCTCTTATGGCAGGGTTAGGCTCGTTGTAAGACATTGCCTGCACCTGGTAACCGACAAAATAATTCAGGCGGCAATCCTCCGGCACTTTGGGCAGGTCTGTGCTATAGATCGTATAATTATCCAGCCAGTCGGCATTGCGGTTTATGGTTATGCAGGCATAGAGCAGACATATAGGTGTGAGGGCATAGAGTATTCGTTTATCCTTCATAGCATCCCAACCAGCCTTGCCTGCTTTCTTCATCAGCTGCTCTGCCAGCAACGCAATCGCGAGGCAAAAACCTACAGACGGATAAAACAAAAATCGCTCGCCCATCGTAGATTTTACCAGGAAGGGAATATTGGATACTATAGAAATAGTGAGCAGGAAGATAGCAATGGCAAAAGCATAAGGGTCCTTCCTGTCTTTCACGAACCGCCTGATGGCAAACACCACAAGCGCGGCATATATGGCAATAGTGAGCAGTACCCGCACATCGCTAAAATGTGTGAAAGGGATGGTATTGAACGCATAATCGCACACCAGCGGATAAGGCACAAACAGCAGTTTCACATAATACCCCATAATAAGTATGGCCGTAGCTATGCGCGACTCCATAGAAAGCCCATGTTTTGCCAGTGCATTCTCCACCACATCCATCTGCCCAATATGATTGGCATGGTAATAATTCAGAACGGTAAACCTTATAACCAGGAACACAGCACCCGCTATACCCGCAGCCACCAGCGCCTGCACACCGCGCCTGCGCTGCCCCTCCCTGAAGAAAAACAAAATGACGGGCAGCAGGGCAAGGAACGTAAAAGAGGTTTCTTTAGAAAGAAAAGACAGGAACAGGTATAGCCCGCCGAGTAACAGGTCTTTTGCCTTGCCCATTCGCGAATAATTAAGAAAAACATGGAGGCTCAAGAACGCGAACAGGAAAGACAACAGCTCATCCCCGCTTTTGATATTGGCAACCACCTCAGTATGTATAGGATGCAACGCAAACAACAAACAAGCCACAAACACTGCAGCCGTCTTCGTACCCTCAAAGAGCCTATCTAAGAAAAAGAAAAGAGCAATCACACAGCCCATAAAGAGCAATATGTTGATGAAGTGATAGGGCATTGCATTAACCTCAAAAAGCTGGTATTCCACACTAAACAGAGCCATGGGCAGCGGCCGGTACTCGTCGTTCGGGATAGCGCCATAGCCCATGGAGTGCGGTGTCGTAAACAGCTCCGGGATCGCCTTAGCGCCCTTGGTCACTATGCTGTTTTTGATGATCATGGTATAATCATCCATCGCAAAGTTATTCTTCAAGGTATTGGCATATACGCAAAACGCTATCAGCCCCAGTAAAAAGGCCAGCTTCACATTTAGCGAAAAGCGTGGCTGCGCCACAGCAGCCGTTTTAGATGCTTCATTTTTACCGCTTGCCTTTTGTTGCTGTTTTGCCATTGTATTAGTTGCGCTTTGCCCGGTATTTGATCAAAAACTCTTCAAACTGCGCCAGCGTATAGCTGCTTAGATTGCCTGCGGCTGTAAGGCCACCCTTCTGCGCGGCCATCACGCCATAATAAGTATCCTTGTAGCCCTTTATAGAATGTGCATCGGGGTCTATGGATAATAGCACGCCTTTTTCTATGGCATATTCTATCCAGCGCCAGTCGAGGTCCAACCTGCGTGGGTGCGCATTTATTTCCACCACCACATTATGCTCGGCGCAGGCATCTATGATTGCCTTATGATCGAGCGGATAACCTTTGCGCGATAACAACAACCGACCGGTAGGATGCCCCAGTATAGCCGTGTACGGGTTGCGTATCGCAGCAAGCACCCTGCCCATAGCCTTCTCCTCACTCATTTTCAGGTTGCTGTGTACAGAGGCTATTACGAGGTCAAATGTATTGAGTACCTGCGGGCTATAATCGAGACTGCCATCATTAAGTATATCCGACTCTATGCTCTTGAATATTTTAAAAGGAGCCAGTTTATCGTTTAAAGCATCTATCTCCTGGTGCTGGGCTGCTACCTGATCCGGCTTCAGCCCGCCTGCATAAAAAGCAGATTGTGAGTGATCACTGAGTACCAGGTATTCAAAGCCTTGCTTGATAGCTGCCTCAGCCATTTGGATGATGGTATGCTGTCCATCACTGGCGGTGCTGTGGCTGTGTATAATGGCCTTTAAATCGCCCGGCTGTATCACATTAGTGATCTGGTGCTTCGCGGCCTTGTCCAGTATGCCCACCGTCTCCCGCTGCATAGCAGGTACAAAGGCTAGTTGATTATCTGCAAATATCGCTTCCTCGCTCACCGGCTCATCAGCCAGTTTATATTTTTGCGAGAATGCGTCTAAGAACTCAGGGCTACCAGTAGTGGAAAACAGCTTATTATAAAAACGCGCCCTGGTAGTGCTATAAAACTTCAACCTCGGCGAGCCTGGGATATGTACTGTAAGTACACCATCCTCCACATCATTGATCACCACATCGGTCATCGCTTCAAATTCGCTCTTTAGAGTTGCTACATCAAGATCGGTCACTATCTCTACAAACTCCACCGTCTCGCTCTGCCGCCTGATATCGCCGGTAAGTGCGAATAGCTGCTGCGGGTACTTCGCCTGTAGCCGCGCCATCACAGCCTCACCCACTACCTCTACCTCTGCCCATAAATGGAAGCCCAGGTTCTGCTTAAAGTACACAATGCTTTGCAGTATGCTGTCCTGCGTTTTAGCGCCAAATCCTTTGAGCGCCACCAGGCGGTTCTCATTGCAGGCATACTCCAGCTCGCCAAGCGACTCTATACCCAGCTCCGTCCATATCACGCTGATCTTCTTAGGGCCGAGTCCCTTTATATCCAACATATCTATGATGCCCGGCGGCGTTTTGGATATAATATCCTCCAGCGCATACATAGTGCCTGTCGTTTGCAGTTCGCGTATCTTCTTGCCTATGGCATCGCCTATGCCCCGCAAGCCAAACAGCTCGGCATCGGTCATAGTTGCCAGGTCGGTGGGCAGCCGCTCTATATTAAAAGCCGCAGTGCTGTACGACTTCGACTTAAAACTATTCTCCCCATGTATATCCATCAGCTTCGACAGCATGGAGAATTGGTCTGCTATTTCGTAATTATTCATTGAATATTAAAGTGTGTGATTACCAAAATCCTTTTTGTCTGGGAAGTGGCTTAATGGTATGTCGAATCAATTTAAGATCCTTGATAAACGTATAATCAGCTATGTTCAGTGTAAAAAAATCAATATCATAGTATTTCGAGAATGCAGCATTAAACATATCAGGCAACGAGGGGCGGTGGCTTAATGAGTATTGATCCATATTTTGCCTGAACAATTCACTGACGCTTTCATTTACATCAAGCAATATCAATTCAGCCAATACTTTCTTTAACCTGTTTAAATGCACTTTATCCTTCGCAAAAAGAAGCACCTCCGAATATGTTACTGCTGATATGATTATTTTCTCCTCTCCGCCAACAGAATCAATGAAGTCTTTTACATCTTCATTCCCCCTCAAATGCTCGATCAATGCGTCGGTATCAAATAGCACATTCATTTCCACGCAGTTTTTCTTATAGTGGCAACTGACGGAAGATCTGGATACTTTCCAAAAGCCTTTTTGAATGCCGACATATCTCTCTTGCCTTTCTTGAGAATTACTGCGAGCAATTTCGAATTACTATTTTCCAACTTAACCGGGCTTGTTACTTTCCTACTTTTTTTACCATCCGATATCATATAGTCTGCTTATATAACAAAGATACCAAAAACCCACATCATTTTCCCCCACCCAATCCACAATTCGCCACCCTCCCTGCCGCTCCACCCAAATACAAACGCTATTTCCCTTTTCCATCATTACATTTGCCACCAAAGCAAGATTCTCTCTAATGATATATCATATAGTTACCGGCGATGTGGCTGCTGCACAGCTTAGTGAAGCAATAGCATCAGAACCAAGTATGGAAGGCACAGTGCTTGTGGTGAAGGACGTATTGTGTGTAGGCCCGTTGCAAAAGGAAGAAGGACAGAAGTTCTCCGACCTCCGGTCCGCCTTTTGGCAAGAGGTAGCGCCCAACGAAAAAGCCCCCATACAGGTAGATGATATGGAACGCCTGCTGGACGTGAGCGCCAAAATGGCCAATGACGAAGAAGCCAAGGCGTGGCTGTGGCTGGCACCCTGGCCTACCGATGTATGCACCTATTACTGGACACTAAAATACCTCGGTAAATACCCCGGCCGCTTCTTTGTAGTGAACATAGCCGGACTGCCCTTCCTTGATGAGAATGGCAAAGTATTCTTCCCAAAAAGCCTGGGCGAGATAAAGCCGCGCGAACTGGTAAAAGCCCGCAAACTGGCCCGCATGGTAACAAATGCGGAACTGGAAGTGGACGGCGACGAATGGAAGAAACTCGTGACCCAAAACGCGGGCAACCGCATACTGGAAGGTGGCAAGCGGATCTTATCCAAACCGGATGAGCACTACGATAACCAGCTACTGGGTTTCTGTACTTACCAATTCCAGAAGGCATCGAAGGTCATCAACCAGGCCCTATCCAAATTCAGTATACCGCCCGGCGATCTGTACCTGGGCTGGCGCCTCCGTAAAATGGCCGAGGCTGGCCGCATAGAGCTGCAAGGCGACACCGCCAAGGGCCTCAAAGACTTTGACGTGAAGCTGCCCGGCGACGGCACCAATGCGCAATATGCGCTACCGTTGTAGCTTCAAATACCTAAGTGCAGCAACTAAATATTCAGGCAGGTGTCATGGTGAGCCTCGTCGAACCATGATACCGTTTCCGGACCACTAAATAAGTTTACCCTATACGTCAACTGAATACCGATAGCACTCTGCGGAGCCATGGTTCGACGAGGCTCACTATGACACCTACTTATTTCAGACGATGCCCTCATTATCGCAAATGCCCCATCGGGGCTACAGCTTTGTAGCAAACCGCCCCGAAAGACCTAGTTTTGCCACGTAGGGGCTACGCTACTCGCGTATATCCCAGTTAAAATACCATTTCGTACCTTTGCACCCTATGCAATACGACCTGCCCCTCGTAGAAGAGAAAGTGAAGCCCCACCAGGTTACAACCCTGCATTTGGTGAGTGCGCTGGCTTTTTTGGTAGCGGGGCTTATTATAGCTGTTTATAACTATACAATACCCCTATGGGGTGGTGCCTTGCTGGTGGCGGGGTTAATGCTCACCGGCCTCACTATTTTTAAGAACAAATGGGTTACCGGCACTGCCAATTTGCCCCTGCGCATCGCCGAGCTGCTCGTAGCCGCCACCGTGGCCATATACTCTTTTATCATGCACTGGAAGTTCCCTATGGGTATCTTCAGCGTGCTGAGTGCGGCCATCATTTTCGCATTGTATTGGGAGCGCAAAGGCAGCAGCGCGCTATACATACACATCAGCGATAAGGGCGTGAACCTGCCGGTAACCTCGCGCAAACGATTTATACAATGGCAGGAAATAGACCAGGTGGTGCTGCGCTACGACACCCTCACCATAGACTGCTACAACAACCAGCTCTTCCAGTTCGATATGCTGGACCACAACATAGATGCCCAACAGTTCGAAGCCTACTGCGCAGCGCAGGTAGCAGCAAGCATCAGCAAGCGCCCCGAAGAATGGGCAGGGTTTTAATGACAAATACCAAATTCCAAATTCCAAAACACAAAAACAACAACGACAACAACTAAACAGCTTTCTACTTTCGACTCAATACTTTCGACTTACTAAACAGCTTTCTACTTTCTACTTAAGACTTTCGACTTCCATGCAACCATTCATCCTTTACTCCGACGGCAACGGCAATATATTTGAAGACACCACCCTCTACGCTGTAGGGCGCAGTGGCTGGGATGCCATGCCTATACCCGAGGAAGACTGGATAGAACTGCCTGATGGCGGCAACCTGTACGAGTTGCCCGGCCGCCGTGGCATAGGCATAGATGTGGCCACCGGCGAGATGCGCCTGTGCGAGCTGGGCTGGGCCGTAGCGGCCTTTCTGCCGCCTGCGCATACAGGCTTTTACATAGCCGCTTACGAAACGCTGGACGATGCCCCCACCCTGCCACTATTCTGCTACACCGCAGCGGGCTGGCACGATGAGAAATTCTTTGTACCCGCCATGCGCATAGAGCGCGACATCAGGCAGGAGTGCGCAGGATACGACGAAGACACCATCAATAAAGGTGTAGAAGTGCTCACCCACGCCTACCCGCACAACCGACTGGTAAAGCACCTGGCCGATAACTGCGCCCTAACCTACAACTGCCCTGCCGCGCGCAACTACTTCATGGGCCGCTGGGAGTGCCCCATACCTACATCGCCGGCATGCAATGCCAACTGCATGGGCTGTATCTCCTTTCAGCCGGAGGACGAGACCATAGTATCGCCGCAAGACAGGCTGCAGTTCAAACCCAGCGCTGCCGAGATCGTGGAGTTTACCGTGCCGCACTTAGAGACTGCGCCCTTCCCTATCGTCAGCTTCGGGCAGGGATGCGAGGGCGAGCCGCTGCTGATGTGGGAGACCATCCGCGAATCCATCATAGAGATACGCAAGCACACTAAGAAAGGCAGCATCAACATCAACACCAACGGCAGCAAGCCCGATGCGGTAGAAAAACTGATGCAGGCCGGGCTGGACAGCATACGCGTGAGCCTGAACAGCGCCCGCCCCGATATATACACCAAGTATTACCGCCCCAACAACTACCGCTTTGAAGATATAGTAGAGAGCCTGCGCGTAGTGAACAAGCACGGCGGCTGGTCATCCATCAACTACTTTGTATTCCCCGGCATGACGGACAGCATAGCCGAGTTTGATGCCCTGTGCGAGCTCATACGCACCACCAACCTCAGCATGATACAGTGGCGCAGCTTCAACATAGACCCCGACTGGTACCTGGGCAAGATGGGCGTTACCGACCCCGGCGAGTGCATGGGCATGCGCCAGATGATAGACCTCATACATGAAGAATTCCCCAAAGTAAAATTTGGCTACTTCAATCCACCCATTGAGCGCATGAAGAACTTTGATGTGGATTTTGCACATTGAGAGAAAGTAATTAGTCCCTCAGAAAAGTCCAGTAGTCAAAACACACACGCACAACAATGAAATCATATCATACCGTAGCCATACTATTAATGGTGTTATTTTCTTGTTCATCAAGTAAACAAGAAAACATAAACGTAACTCAAAAGAAAAGAACGTTCATAAAGATTTTAGGCTTTTTAAAAGGGAAAAATACTGATTCGCTCACGGCGTATCTCCCGCTTGAGTATAGTAAAGAAAACGACCAGAAAGACTTCACTATGCGCAATATTGACGAAGCAAGCTACATAGTATCGCATAGCACCAAAGAGACGCTGAAGGACAGCATATTAATCGTAGATAGCACTGTATTGAACATTCCAAAACCACTTTATCATTATTCCTGTAATTTCTATAATGATAGCGGATACGTTGGGAACATAAAAATGACATTTTATGGAAATGAAAACAACCTTGCAATAAATCTATTCGCTGATAAAAAATATGTGCCGCTTGGCGACAGTGCTATAGAGAAAATAAATAAAATTCTATCTAAATAATCCACGTTATCCTTAGTTTTCCATAAGAACTCCACTCGTCCTCTTTTGCAACGAGTATGCTACGGCACATGTCATTCAGTTAGCAAGAAAATAACTAGCGTTAGCTAACAGAAGCATTTTCGTCAATTGCCTTTTCTACCTGATCAATAAATTGCAATACCATATCTTTCTTTATTTTACCTGCAGAAAGTTTAATTTTCATGCTTGATGACGCGATTACAATTGTTTTACTCCTCGTCACAAAATAAAAAACAATAAACACCACACCGCACACAATCATTCCAGTTCTTTCAACATCATTATCTTTAACCTCGGGTATCAGAAAAGCTAACCCAATCAAAAGAACTCCAATTATTAGCAATGTTACATAGTCCTCAATCGTGCATTGAATAGAACTGATGTGCCGAAGCATCATACTCTGATAAAATGACTTTCCGCCACTGACATCTTCCTTCCATATTCGTTTATTTGTCAAAACAACTTTCCTATTTTCCGCTTCTGTTATTACCCTTTCATTCTCAAATAATGTTCTCATAAGGCCAATTTTCAGATTAAATAAGTGCGTTAGGCAAAAAATCCTATATTGAACGTAAGTTTCAGTTGCCCAACCAATCACTTTCCGTTTCAACAGGTTTATTGGGTGCTTCTTTCTGGTTTCCTTTTTCTAAAATCTCATCAATTTCTTCAAAAGACACACCATGATGGAGGAGTAATTTTTTCATCATTCTAATTTGCATCAAACTTTGAGAATTTTGCAAATTCAGCGCATCTATTATCTTATCAATTCCAAAAATCCATCTGGTTACATATACACTCACAATAAAGCCCACAATGTACAGAACAAGGTAAAAAACATAGTTATCGGAATCAAGAATAAGTGGGTGCATAAAATAAATTTCTATAAATCTACAAAAGACTGCCAGAATAAAAAATAAGACAATAATTAATTATACAACTAATTGGTAGATAATTTTTTTACCCCACGTTGTCCGTAGTCTTCCAAAAATAAAAAACACGATAGTTGGGCGCAGAATTTTTCTACCCTTGCCGGGTCCCAGTCTCAGACTGGCGTGGGCTCACGCCGAACAAGAACACAAATAAATCCGAGAAATCAGCGTAATCCTTTCAATCCGCGATTCAGACAACAAACCCCACGTTACCCGTAGTCTTCCCAAAAACAAAAAATGAGTAGTTGGGCGTAGAATTTTTCTACGTCCTTCGGGGTCCAGTCTCTGACTGGCGTGGCTCACGCCGAACAAGAACACAAATAAATCCGAGAAATCAGCGTAATCCTTTCAATCCGCGATTCAGACAACAAACCCCACGTTGCCCATAGTCTTCCAAAAATAAAAAATGAGTAGTTGGGCGTAGAATTTTTCTACCCTTGCCGGGTCCCAGTCTATAGACTGGCGTGGGCTCACGCTGAACAACAACACAAATAAATCCGTGAAATCAGTGTAATCCTTCAAATCCGCGATTCAGACAACAAACAGCAAACAGCACAAAACATTATTTACCTTTAACCCACACTTTTTAAACGCCACCCTATGAAACGCACTATACTCCTTACCATCATCTTACTCGCATGCCTGCCACTCATATCCTTCGGCCAGGGCAAGCTGCTCGGCAAACAAGTCTATGACACCGCCGCCACCTGCGAAAAAGCACACCCCTCCGGGTTCTATTCTTCAGCAGCATCTTTTTATGCCAAAGGCGATAAATACGGAGCGGCCTTTTTGTTTTATCTCGGCCAGTTGCGCTACCGCTACTACTGCGCTGCTAATCCCAACCTGCCACCCGATGGCGACCGGGCCATAATGGCATCACTCAACAGCACCGTAGGCGAGGAGATCAACTTCTACCTCGGCGGCCATGTAGATGAATACTTGCAAATAATTGATGCAGTACTTGCCTGGAACAAAACCCATGAATTTGAATTTTTCCCAAAAACAAAAGACCTGAAAGATGCCAAAGAAATACTGGATGGCCTGGTAGAACTGAGAGCGTATGTTGCAGGCCACAAAAAAGAGATCACCGCCAAGCACAAAGAAACCGAGGAGATGATGAAGAAATACGAGCAGTCGCAAAAACAGGATAACACGAAGTAAGCGTGCAGACAGTACTTCCATAAACGGCATTGGCAAATAAATAACAGCCGATGGCATGGTAATCCTTTACTAAGCGCAAAACGAACTATTGTGGAGCGACTGAATGATGTGTTTAAAGAGAGAATAGCAATTGATGGCATGGGAAGGCTGGTATTGTTCACCTTCCGGATGCTGAACGGAGAATACGGAACAGAGTACAAAGTAAGAACAGATAACCCTGAGTGCGACTTTAATATGCGCAATACGCAGGAGCAGATACGCTTCGCGTTTGATGACAGTGCCGACCTGCCCGGGTGGCTAATGCAAGATACAGAAGCGCAGTCCAAACTAAGTAATGCTATAATTACAGGGTCATGTAGGTAAGGTTAGGCTATGACGAGTGATCATAGTCCATCATCCCGAGGGCTATCTGTATCATTAAAAATCATAGTTCAAAAACTATACGCCACACCCATTGCACCCTTTGGCCCTACAAAGCCATAGCGCCATTTTTTCTGATCATGGATAGACCCGCCAATCAACAGCGGTGCGCCTGCTACTGTTGTCAGTAAACTAAGCACCTCCATACCGAGGCCCGATAGCGCCTGCCCTGTAGGAAAGATCCCTTGCGTATCTGCCGTTGGCGCCGTACTAATGAGTACTGCACCCAGCAGGGCGGTAGTACCTCCTACCGTAACCATCCCCAACCCCACCTCGTGCACTGCACACCAATGGCGGCGGGATTTATGACGATCAAGGTAAGAAGCAGAATACCTCACTGCTTCCGGTTCATTAAAGTTAAATGGCTGTGATGAGCGCACATCAGATGTATCACTATCTTCTACCTGTAGCGCACCCAATGATCTGCCTGCCGCGGCAATAAGGAATACGAGGGAGAGTAGCACTATTTTGTATTTCATAATGATCATTTGCTTTTAAAAAACTAACGATGCAATGATACTGCCCTACAACTCCAAATCATTTGATATTTGTCAAATTCGGAATAGAGCAGGCTGAAATAGAAAAAGCATGAGGCGAAACACGCCCCATGCTTTTAAGCCATCTAAACAACGGCGCCGGCTAAGCTAAACCGCCATCAGGGTGGCCATTATGTTCGGTGCGGTGGTGCTTGCGCTTGCCACGAAATGCAGGGATAAATGCCTTCATGGTATGTACCTCTTCTGCCTCATTATCAGCATTTTCGGCACGCTTGCGGGCTATATACCTCGCCAGCAGCACGGCAGGATAAACGAGCGCACTTGCTGCCACCACAGTTATTGCTATTGCTTTCCAGTTCTTTTTCATGGTATGTATGTTTTAAATGTCCTTAAATGTTTTTCAGGTAGGAAGAAATAAAAACCACGCCAAGGAATGAGGAGGGAATGTTTTTAACAAAACAGGAAAAAGAAGCATAGCTATGGCAAAAAACGGCGGCCGTGCGGTGGCTAAGAGCGTGGAGCGTTTTTTTTGTCCGGCACTTTCTTTTGTTACTTTTCTTTTTGCTGAAGAAAAGAAAAGTAAACTCCCGCAGAGCGCTCTCGAGTAACAGAAACACCGCACACAATAAAATAAATACTAATGAGCAACGTTTTAACTTTTAGCTTTATTATCTTTGGTTACTTTTAAAGTACGTTGCCACGAATGCTTACTCAAAAAACTGTCATAAGCACCATAAAAAAGATTGCCGATGATATCCGGCTCTCTGGTATTCACTTGAACAGGGTGATACTGTATGGTTCTTATGCAAAGAACAAACAGCACGATTGGAGCGATATAGATGTAGCTTTTGTAGCTGATGAGTTTACAAGTATTGGGTTTGAAGATGTGGGGTTATTTGCAGCACAACTGATCAAGTATCCCAAACTGGATATTCAGCCACGCACTTATAACACCAAAGACTTTTCAATAGACAGGGATCCTTTTGTAGAGGAGATATTGAACACAGGAATAGAAATAAAATAAGAAATGATCGCCTTACAGCAGCAACCACAACAAAAACCGGTAAACAGTAAAGCCCTCGCATGGACGGTAGGCATACATGTGCTGTTGTTCCTGCTGTTTTTCTTTTTGCGCTATACTGTGTCGCAGGCGGTAGTGCCACCTGTTGACAGCACAGGCGGCCTTGAAGTAAACCTTGGCACCAGCGACAATGGTAGTGGCCACGATCAGCCACAGAACACCAAAGCGCCGGCCGCCTACCAGGCCAGCGTGGTGTATAAAAGCGTGGCCGAAAAAAGCAGCCTGCCCAAAGACATAGTGCGCACCGATGCCGAAGACGCACCAATAGTGAACGACAACAACAAAAAGAAGGGCCAGGCCGAGGACAACAAAAAAGGCCATGCAGCTCCCGAGAAACCCAAGTATAGCTACGCAGGCGACAATGGTGGCGGCGGCAACAATGCAGCCCAAAACATACACGGCACCAGCGAGGGCAACACCACCGGCCCCGGTGATCGCGGCGTGCCTGGCGGCACACCCGGCGCGGCCAACTATACCGGCATCACCGGCAATGGCAGCGGCGGCATAGGCCACACCCTCACCGGCCGCAGCATCAGCCCCAGCCAGTTCGAAGCTGAATTTCATGAAGGTGGCAAGGTGGTGATCCATGTTACTGTAGACCGCAACGGAGAGATAGTGAACAAGTACGTAAAAAGCTCATCAAGCCCGCAGCTTACCAAGCTGGCGCTCGATAAGCTGAACAATGCACACTTCAGCAAAAGCACCGGCCCCGAGCCACAGCAATTTGGTGATGTGACCATCATTTTTAAAACCCGTCAATAAGCCCATGGGCGATACAACTACTTACCAGCAAACACTCGATTACCTCTACGAAAAGCTGCCCATGTTCTCGCGCATAGGCGCCGCAGCCCTCAAGCCCGACCTTACCAACACCATCAGGCTGTGCATAGGCCTCGGCGACCCGCAGCAGAAGTTTAAGTCCATACACATAGCCGGCACCAACGGCAAGGGCAGCACCAGCCACATGCTGGCAGCAGCCTGCAGGCAGCAGGGCTATAAAACAGGCTTGTACACATCTCCCCACCTCGTAGATTTTCGCGAGCGGATACGCATAGACGGCGTACCCGTAAGCAAAGAATGGGTAGTGGCCTTTGTGCGCGAGCATAAAGCATTGATAGAAGAGATAAAACCATCCTTTTTCGAGATCACCGTAGTGATGGCCTTCAAGGCTTTTGCCGAAGCGAATGTGGACATTGCCATCATAGAAACAGGCCTCGGTGGCCGGTTAGACAGCACCAATGTCATCACGCCCCTGCTCTCCATCATTACCAACATCAGCTACGATCACCAGGACTTGCTGGGCCACACCCTCGGCGAGATAGCCACAGAAAAAGCAGGCATCATCAAGCCCAATGTACCCGTAGTAATAGGCGAGCAGCACGATGAAACGGAGCGTATATTTTTTGAGCATTCGGTACACAAGCGCAGCACGGTCTATTATGCCCAAACCCTGTGGGGCATGGTACGCACCGGCGAAGACGGCAATTATCAATACTACAAAGCAGTACACAACGCCCACCGTGAAATGTACACTGTAAAGACCGACCTGCTGGGCAATTATCAGCAGCACAATATAAAGACAGTGCTCACAGCAGCAGAAGTGCTTACCCGCATTGGCTTTAAGCTCACCATGGAAAATACAGTAGCATCGCTGGCACACGTAAAGAGCGCAACAGGCCTCCGCGGCCGCTGGGATATAGTGCAGCAGCAGCCTACCATCATCTGCGATGTGGCCCACAACCCCGCAGGACTGAAAGAGGTGCTGAAACAATTAGAGTCGAAAGTAGAAAGTATAAAGTCGAAAGATGCGAGTGGCAATAGTGGCAACACAATTGTAAACACCCACATAGTCATCGGCTTTGTAAAAGATAAAGATGTTGCAGAGGCACTGGCGCTGTTCCCTAAAGATGCCACCTTCTACTTCTGCAATGCAGACAACCCGCGCGCCCTCCCCGCCGCCGACCTCAAGGCAATGGCCGCACAGGCCGGGCTGCAAGGCAACGATTACCCAACCATCACGGCTGCAGTTACCGCCGCGAAAGATGCCATGAACAATGATGATGTATTATTGATAACAGGTAGCTTCTTTATTGTAGGAGATGCCTTGGCTATGTTGCAGGCTGAGACTACTATTGCATAGGTAAGGCGGATTACGCAAAAAGCGCATTATCTGCGCGCAGTTTCTGTTGTTGCGCCCGCTGCCATGCCTTTTTCTGTACGCGAGCTACAAACCATATATCCACAACCCACAGTATAGAAATAATGAAGATCATGGATTGGTGTGACTTTAGTAATGCTCGCGTAGTGAATGTACTGTAATGGCCCCGGCTGTTATTGTATAAAGTATTCTATGCTCCTTATTAATACGTCTTGACCACGCTCCCGATAAATGATGTTTTAATGGCTCGGGTTTACCGATTCCATGAAAAGGATCATCCTGAATAGATTGGAGCAAACTGGTGATGCGATCAAGCATTTTAGGATTATTCACGTTCTTCCAATAAGCAAGGTCATTAATAGCACTTGGAGAAAATATTATTTCCATATATCATCCAAATGTATTTTTACTCCTTTGCCATTATTTACATCTTCGATACTTTCTTCAAGACGCTTTTGCATCATCGGACTAAGTTCATTACCTACTGTTGTTTTATTATTCTGCGAGGTTATAAAGCTCTTAACCTTCTTTATAATCTTCTCACTGTGTATATCAGTAATCAACCTGATCAGTTCGATCTTTTCAGCTTGTATATTCATAGATACAAAAATAAGCATTTATCAGCAAATACAGAACACCTTACTTCCCTCTTCCCTGGAAGATAACCATAAACGTGTACAGGATGATCTTTACATCGAGTGCCAGTGAGCAGTTCTCAATGTAGAGCAGGTCGTACTTCATGCGCTCTATCATTTCGTCCACATTCTCGGCATAACCAAATTGCACCATACCCCACGATGTGAGGCCGGGCTTTACTTTGTGCAGGTATTTGTAGTGGGCGTGTGATGCACTGATGATATCTATGTAATGCTTGCGCTCCGGCCGTGGCCCTACCAGGCTCATATCTCCTTTGATGATGTTGATGAACTGTGGCAGCTCGTCTATACGCCACTTACGCATAAAACGTCCCCACCCTGTGATGCGCGGATCCATCTTGCTGGATAGCGCAGGGCCTGCCTCTTCGGCCTCCACAAACATGGAGCGGAACTTAAGGATATAGAATGGCCTGCCGAACAACCCGATCCGCTGCTGCTTATATATGATGCCTCCCTTTGAAGAGAACATGACCATGATAGCAGTAAACAAGAGGAAAGGCGAAAGCGCCAGTAATGCAACCGTTGATACTGTAATATCAAAGAAGCGCTTGCACACCCGCTGCCAGTCCGGCATCAGGTCGGGATGTATGTGTATCAGCACGGCATCATACACATTGCTCGTCTTTACCGAACCGGATATGATGTCGTAGTAATCGGGCAATACCTTCACTACCACCGGGCGATAACACAGTCGGGTCACAATGTTCTCCAGCAGGTGGTGCTCTGAGGAGTCCACAGCTACGATCACTTCTTCAATCTCGTGCTTGTCTATGATCTCCTCCAGTTGCGATAAGTGGCCCAGCTGCGGCAAGTACTTCGTCATTCCATTGCTGGCCTCTTTGTTGGAATAGATGAAGCCGATGAAGATATTGCCCAGTGCGCGCGGGTTCTCCAGCACTTGCTTGTATATGTTTATAGCCTGCTGGTTGCCACCAATAATAAGCGTATTGAAGCCCACCTTGCCACTCGTCAGGTTCACCTTTACCCGGTACAGGATCAGGAGCCTGAACACCAGCGCTATCACCGTATGTATAAGCAGGTAGTGGCCAAATTCATTGATAAAATAAGAGTAGTCGCTGCTGTCATTGGCAAATACAATTACGGCTACAGCTATGCAGCCTATGATGCAGGAAATAAGCGTACGGTTGATCTCATTGAGCCTCGACTTGCGGTACAGGTCGAAGTAGGTACCCGTCAGCAGGTAAGAAAACAACCAACCTCCCGGTATCAGCACCAGTGTATTCAGGTAGTCCCTGTTGTGGAAGCGATGTAGTGTTTCCAGGTAAGGGAGGTGCGTACTGATATGTTCACGATACATCCATAACACGAACCAGGCCAATGCGGCAGCTATATAGTCGAGCAATATTAATTGCCTTATAGCATTCCGTTTCATGGGGGCCAGTTGCATAAGGGCTAATAGGTTAAAAATTGAACGTTAGCGATCTCGAACGAGCCTGACGAAACGCCCGGCGCTATTGCGGCTTTTACATAAAAATTGTAAGACGATCCCTGGTATTGAGCATTAAAGTCGGCAACAGAAAGATAGAATTTCTTCCATGTGCTGCTGGGGTTGATACCTGCAAGAAAATAGGGCGAAGATGATATGGAAACGCTCAGGTTGGCCTGCAGCCCTACATAAATAGGAACAGTGCTTTTATAATCAAACTCCACATAAGCGGACTGGTTAAGCGCCGGCGAAAACGTGATCACACCACTATCAGTTGAGTTGGTATCAGCAGGCGCACTAAAAGTAACGATGCCCGATGCGCCCATCAGGCTGTCGTTATATTCTTCCATAGGCACGCCTGTGCCATACAGCACAAAGCTATTACCCGCGCCACCACCTGAGAAACTGGATAAGGGCGTGAACAGTATATCAGAAAAATACTTGGTTACAGGCAGGTGATTGATCACCTTGCCGGGCTGGGGCTTAAAATCAAAAGTGTCCAGCTCGTAAAAAGGATAAGCGCCAAGGGTGCTATTAAGGCCATCCGTTGCCACACCGGCAGCTAGCTCCAGCTGGCCCGAGGCATCGCCATTGGTGATCACCGGAATAGTACAGGGCAGGTCGAAAACACCGATGAGATAGTTATTATAATAAGCCCATACACATGTGATCTGGTGTGTATCCGCTATACGGTAATTGACCAGCGGGTTGCGCACAAAATGAAAGGAATCTACATGTATATAGGTGGGCGTTTGCTCACTTGGGTTAATCACGTTGCAACTCTGCACCATCAGGTAGCAGGCAACGAAAATTAAACAATATTTTATTTGTGTACAGATACGATTCATAATACCCTCGCGTTAATAACGCAAAAACGTGTTAAACATTGTGCAGCTCATTGTGCATGCTCATTTTTTTCAAAACCTGGTGGGCCACATCCATTGCCTGGTAGCCATCATAAACCGACACACGCACGGGGCGGTCGTGAGTAATGGCAGCCGCAAACTCGGTAAGCTCCATGCGTATCGCATTAATGGGCGCTACTTCCGGGTTTTGGATAGATATTATTTTCTGGTCGCCGTTTGCAAGATCCAGAGGAAAATCCAATACGCCGGCAGGCATACCTTCTTCCTTTAGGCGAATGATCTCCGTCTTCTTATCAAGAAAATCTATACCAATGTAGGCATCGCGCTGAAAAAGGCGCAGCTTGCGCATATTTTTAAGGGATATGCGGCTGGAGGTGAGGTTGGCTACGCAGCCATTATCAAATTCTATACGGGCATTGGCTATATCTGCTGTTTCGCTAAGCACGGCTACCCCGCTGGCTGATATTCGCCTTACCGGCGATTTCACTAACGACAGCACAATATCTATATCGTGTATCATCAGGTCCAGTATTACAGATACGTCTGTGCCGCGTGGGTTGAACTGTGCCAGCCTGTGCGCCTCAATGAACATGGGCTGCAACGGCTGGTCGCCAAGGGCAAGGTATGCCGGGTTGTAACGCTCCACATGGCCCACCTGGCATTTTACATTAGCTTCTTTTACCAATTGCACCAGTTCCATACCCTCTTCGAGCGTGTGAGAGAGTGGTTTTTCTATAAAAAGATGTTTACCATTGAGCAGGCAGGTTTTGGCTATGGCGTAATGAGAAGTGGTGGGCGACACTATATCCACGGCATCCACAGCTGCGATCAGCTGTTCCATATCCGTAAAGCGCTGCACCTGGTACTTGGCTATAGCAATTTCGGCCTGGGCATCATCAGGGTCATAAAACCCTACCAAATGAGCGCCTTCTACCTCGCGCCACTGCTGCATGTGTATCTTACCGAGGTGGCCGGCCCCAAAAACTCCTATTTTAAGCATCTATATCACCCTATTATTAAAAGCTGAATTATTGTAAAAAAACAACGCTGCAAGATAAGGATTATTGAGGAAAGGGGCAATTGGGCAAAAGGGTTAAAAAAGGCAATGTTTTATAGCACCATTTTATAATGTAATTATTTTAACTTTGGGGTGGATATAGCGAATCCACTACAACTGTACGGCATGCCATCCAATGATCAAAAAAATCATACATATCCTCATTACATTTCTTCTGCTGGCGGTGACAAACGCCACAGCGCAAGAAGAGGATACTACCCATGATTTCGTCGCCCGCAGATCTGTCATTTTTGACGACAACTTCGCAGATGATAGCCTCGGCGATTTCCCGGCAGGTTGGAGAATATGTGTGTGCAATGGCGATAAATACATCTTTGACACCGCACACTGTTCTATTGTAAGAACGGATAGCGGCAATGCCGTCACCATCCGTTTCGATACTGCATTCATCACCAATATAGAGCCTTCGCTCGACCCTAACACCTATCTACCGGATAGCTTCTCGCTGGAATTTGATTTCCGGTTGGGTTCGCCACGTGCATCTATGGATTGCGGGCTCAACCTCATGGCCAATTCCTGTTATGGCGAGGGGTTTAGCCTCTATAACAAAGACAACAAAGGCTATATCCTCAATCACGATGCCTTCTATCCCAAAGAGGGCCAGGTAGATGGCGGCCATTATGTATGCACATCTCCCCTGCCCGGCTTCAACTACACCACTTGGCACCACTTTGCGCTCTCTTTTTACCGGCAGGATATCAAGTGCTATGTAGACAGGCAGCGGGTGATGCACATACCCGAATGTCATTATTCGCCCAACAGCTTTTCGCTCTCTTGCAGTGTGGATGACGCTATCTACTATCGCAATGTGCGGGTTGCCACTGGCATGGAGCCTTCCCGTTTCGACAGCATACTCACCGAGCAAAGGCTCATCACCCACGCCATTCATTTCGACACCGACTCCGCGACCATAAAACCGGAAAGCATGGCCTTCATCAGCCAGCTTGCCGCATGGATGCGCGCCCACTCCAGGGTGCGGCTGGAGATAGACGGCCATACCGATAATGATGGCAATGAAGAAACCAATCTGAAACTATCACAGGCCCGTGCCAATGAAGTAAAGAAGCAATTAACCCTGCTCGGCATCAACGAAACCCGGCTCACAGCCACAGGCTACGGTGCCACCCGCCCCATACAACCCAACGACACACCCGAAGAAAAATCGCAGAACCGGAGGGTGGAGTTTGTGAAGCAATGAGGCTCTTACTGATAGGCATTATTGATGGGGAAAAAATAATGCAGCGGCAAAAGAATAGTTACTTTTCTCACAAAAATAATGCGCCTCTAATCCCGTTTTAATTTCGTTTTAATTCCATTCTAATGACGATTTATTTTTTTGCTTGTGAGCAAAACAAGTCGGTATATTTGGCCAAAAAAGGTCAGTAGAAGCGGCCTTCTTTTGCGCGCTCGCAAAATGATTGCCGCCTTTTTCCCAATATACTTATATGCACTTACTACTTGTAGAAGACGAGCCTAAAATAGCTGCGTTTATTCAAAAGGGGCTGAATGAAATTGGCAATGAGGTCACCGTAGCCTACGACGGCAAAACAGGACTGGACATGGCTTTGCAAGGCAGTTATGATGTGATCATTCTCGACATCATGCTGCCGGTACGTAACGGGCTTGATATTTGCAGACACATCCGCAGTGAAGGTATTAACACCCCCGTATTGATGCTCACCGCATTGGGAACGATTGATGACAAAGTGGAAGGATTACAACAAGGTGCAGACGACTATCTCGTAAAGCCTTTTCATTTCCGGGAGCTCATCGCCCGGGTTCAGGCGCTTGCCCGCAGGCAACAAATACCTGCTGCCACAAGCAATAAATTAGAGGTCGCCGATCTGCAGCTCGACCGCAACAGAAAAATAGCGATACGCGACAATAAAGAGATCATACTCACAGCCAAAGAATATACACTATTGGAGCTCTTCATGAAAAACAAAAAGCGTGTACTTACCCGCAGCGAGATCGCAGAACAGGTGTGGGGCTACGGCTTCGACAGTAATACCAATATCATTGATGTGTACATCAATTACCTCCGCAATAAAATAGAAAAAGGTTTTTCTTCAAAACTCATACACACAGTGGTAGGCATTGGCTATATCATGAAAGAATAACAGGCCCGTACAAATACTGCATTGGGCCGTATAGCAAGCAATCATTTAACATTGCTTTTTAATTAAAAAACTGTTTTTAATCTTGTTTTAATGCCTTTCTAATTCCATTCCAATACCCGTAATTTTTCTTTGCAGGCAATTATTTACACGCTGAATAATTGACAATCAATCAAAGAAAAAAAACAATGAACAAGGTACTAAAAGGCATTATAGGCTTCTCGCTGAAGAACAGGTATTTCATTCTTTTTTGCGCAGTTATATTGATAGTGGCAGGTGTGCTTACTTACAAAAGTATGCCCATCGAAGCCTTTCCTGACGTAACGAACACGGAGATCAGTATCATCACCCAATGGCCGGGGCGTAGCGCCGAGGAGGTGGAAAAATTCATCACCATTCCCATCGAGGTGGCCATGAACCCTGTGCAGCAAAAAGTAAGCCTGCGCAGCACCAGCATTTTCGGGCTGTCCTATGTAAAACTGATCTTTGATGACAATGTAAAAGACCTCGAAGCCCGCCAGCAGGTAATGAACCTCCTCCAGAACGCTACGCTGCCCGCCGGCATCCAGCCTGCCGTACAACCCCCGACCGGCCCGACTGGCGAGATATTCCGGTACACACTCGAAAGTAAGGTGCGCGATGTACGAGAATTAAAAACAATACAGGATTGGGTCATTGACCGCCAGTTGCGATCAGTGCCGGGCGTAGGCGACATCAATAGCTTCGGGGGTAAAACCAAGGCGTACGAGATACAGGTTGACCCCGAGAAACTAACCTCACTCAACATTACGCCGCTTGATGTATTTAATGCCGTTCAAAAAACGAACATCAACATAGGTGGGGATATGATCGTACAAAACGACCAGGCATTCGTAGTGCGCGGTATCGGATTGCTCAACGACATCAATGAAATAGCCAACATAGTTATCAACAACACTAACGGCGTACCCGTATTGGTAAAAGATGTAGCCCAGGTAAAAATATCTAACGTGCCACGATTGGGGTGGGTAGCGCGTTCTAATGGGTTATTAGATTCCACAGGTAAGCGGGTCATTACTTCTGAGCCTGATGTGGTAGAGGCCATAGTAGTGATGCGTAAGGGCGCTAACCCCACCGAAGTAGTGGAAGCCGTAAAAGCGAAAGTGAATAAGCTCAACAACAGCATACTGCCACGCGATGTGCGCATCGTACCTTATTACGACCGCTCCGACCTTATAGAATATGCTACGCACACCGTTACGCACAACCTGCTGGAGGGGATAATATTGGTCACCTTATTGGTATCGCTGTTCATGTTCAATTGGCGCACCACATTGATCGTGTCCATCATTATACCACTGGCGCTGCTATTTGCTTTTATCTGTTTACACCTCATGGGCATGTCTGCCAACCTGCTGTCACTCGGCGCAGTCGACTTTGGCATCATCATAGATGGCGCGGTAGTAATGGTAGAGGGTATGTTTGTTATCCTCGATCATAAAGCACATAGCGTGGGTATGGACCGGTTCAATAAGCTGGCTAAGTATGGCCTGATAAGAAAAAATGGCGCCCAGTTGGGCAAGGCCATATTCTATGCCAAGCTGATCATCATTACCGGCCTGCTGCCCATATTTGCTTTCCAGAAGGTAGAAGGTAAAATGTTCTCCCCACTTGCCTATACACTTGGCTTTGCATTGATCGGCGCGCTCATTACCACGCTTACACTGGTACCCGTACTTATCAGCATCCTGCTCAAAAAGAACGTGCATGAGCGGCACAACCCTTTTGTACACCACCTCACCGGCTTTATGATCAAAGGCTTCAGCAAAGCATACAGGCACAAGGAAATAGTAGTTACAGTTTCTGTTGTTGTAATGGTGCTGGGTTTAATTTCCTTTAAGTTTTTAGGTTCAGAATTTTTGCCTGAGCTCAATGAAGGCTCAATATGGCTGAGGGTGCAAACTCCTTATAGCATCTCCCTGGAGAAATCGGTTGAAGTATCCCGCCAGGTGAGGCAAAAGCTGATGGAGTTTCCACAGGTCAAGTACGCCGTATCCCAAACAGGCCGGCCCGATGACGGCACCGATGTGGCCGGGTTTTACAATAATGAATTCTCGGTGATGCTGTACCCCGAGAGCGAATGGAAACCAAAAATAAGCAAGGATGAGTTGATAGCAGAAATGAACAAAAAGCTATCTGTAATACCCGGCGCCGAGCTCAATTTCTCGCAACCTATTATGGACAATGTGGAAGAAGCAGTATCAGGTGTCAAGGGCTCTATTTGCGTAAAGGTTTATGGAGACTCGCTGAACTACATGGAAAATAAAATAACCGACGTATACAACATTCTCAAAAACATAAAGGGCATCACAGATCTTGGCGTCATCCATAATATCGGGCAACCGGAGCTGGACGTAAACCTCGACCAGCAAAAAATGGCATTGTATGGCGTTGCCACAGCCGATGCCAATGCAGTAGTGGCTATGGCCATCGGCGGGCTGCCCGCATCTACTTTGTACGAAGGCGCAAGAACGTTTGATATCCGCATACGCCTGCCCGAGGCGTTCCGTAAAACGCCCGAAGATATCGGCAACCTGCTGGTGCCTACACAAAGCGGCTCCAAAGTGCCCATCAAAGAGTTGGCTACCATCACGCAGCAAACAGGCCCATGCCTTATTTTCAGGGATGATAATGAACGGTACTCTGCACTTAAATTTTCTGTGCGCGACCGCGACATGGGCAGCACTATTGCCGAGGCCCAGAAAAAAGTAAAAGAAAAAATAAAATTAAAACATGGCTACACTATGGCCTGGCAGGGCGACTTCGAGAACCAGCAGCGCGCCACAAAACGACTGGCGCAGGTAGTCCCTATCAGTCTGTTGCTCATATTCATTCTGCTCATCACCATGTTCGGCAACTTTAAAGATGCGCTGCTCGTATTTCTCAATGTTCCTTTTGCCATTGTTGGGGGCATTATAGCCTTGCTGCTCACTGGTACCAATTTTAGCATCTCCGCCGGCATTGGGTTTATTGCCTTGTTTGGTATTTGCATCCAGGATGGTGTTCTGCTGATCACGGTCTTCAAACAAAATCTGCAAAAGATCAAAGGTGATAAAAGCTCCCTGTACTCTTCTATAAAACTCGGTGTCAATTCAAGGATCAGGCCGGTAATGATGACGGCTATGATGGCAGCCATAGGCCTGTTCCCTGCGGCTATCTCCCATGGCATCGGCTCCGAAAGTAGCAGGCCGCTGGCAAGGGTGGTTATCGGTGGCATACTCTGCGCCATGATATTCAGCCTATGGGTATTTCCACTCATTTACGGATGGGCATACAGAAACATTGAGCAAAAACAAGCCAATGCGATAACGCCCGATGCAAGTAATGAGTGAGTAGCCTGAAACATAAATATTGTGTGTCCCCGTAGAGTCTCCCGCTTCTTCAGCGGCGGACTCTACGGTTCGCGCAGGACAGTTTATGAGTTCACAGAATTTCCCCTGGAACAAGGTCCCGCTTTTTGCGGGAGGGCTCGTTGTGGCGGATGTTCCGCAGGGCATCCGGTACTACAGATAACTGTCGATTTGCAATCGGCATCTCGCGCAGTTCACGCAACGCAAAAGTATCAATATTACAACCTCGCTTGGGCGGGTCTGTAGCAAAGTCTGTGTGTAGCCGATCCTTGTCTGCGCAATCCGGCCGGTTTGCAACCGGCGATAAACACTTCCCAAAATCCCACACAACTCATAATATATACCGCCAAACCCATCAGTCCATTACGCCAAAAAAAACTTCTATGACAGCACAGCCCGTGCCTATGACAGCGCGGAAAGCGCGCTGTTATAGAAATTCGATTTCCTGCTATCATATATCCTCCCGACCTTTATGCGATAAAAGGCAAAAAAATACAGGCTTAGCGACCTTTGCGCTTCCTTTGCGCCTTCTTTGTCCGCCGAAGCTAAAGCGAAGGAGGATTGCGTTTAAAATTGGGCGATACTGAGGCTGTGCAATTCTTTTGCACAGGTGCGCAAAAATGTAGCAAAAATACTGGCCCCTCAAACACTTAAACCATTCATGATCAACACAAAACTCTAAAAAACACCAACAAAAATAAAATCCAAGGAAAAATTGCACACCATGCAACCAAACGAAAAATATCACCATATCTTACCACAATCCCGTGTTATAAATTAATTTTGAAGGAAATAGCCCCAAAAATGATTTTTGGCATAATTAATGCTGTTTTAAAGCGTTAGGTCTGATCTATAAATAGAAGTATAATAAATAATGCGTACCAAACTATTACTTAGTGTTTTAATATTATTGCTTTTTTCATCTGCCAGTCTGTATGCCGGCAATGTGCTGAAAGGAAAGGTGACAGACCCTAAGGGGGTTACGTTGCCGGGGGCGATCGTGGAAATAACCGACCTTAAAACAGGTGCTGCGGCCGACTCCGTAGGCAACTACCGCATCAACAACCTGCCCAATGGCTCCTACCTCGTTGAAATTCATGATATAGGCTATGCCACCCTCACCATACTGGTAAACATACAGGGCGATGTGACCAAAGACTTTGTGCTCAAAGAAAGCGTGATCGAAAAGAATGAGGTGGTGGTAACAGGGTCCAGCCTCGCCACAGAGGAGCGTAAAAGCATTACACCGATACAGAGTGTCAGCATCAAGCAGATGCACGAGAATATATCATCAAATGTAATAGATGCGATATCCAACCTGCCAGGCGTTACGGCCATCACCACAGGCCCGTCTGTCTCCAAGCCTGTTATCCGCGGGCTGGGTTACAACCGCATCATCACCCTCAATGACGGTGTGCGGCAGGAAGGCCAGCAGTGGGGCGATGAGCATGGCATAGAAATAGACGACTACAACGTAACCCGTATAGAAATACTGAAGGGCCCTGCATCACTGGCCTATGGCTCTGATGCGCTGGCGGGTGTCATCAACATCATCTCTAACCCCGAAATACCCGCCGGCAAAATAGTAGGCAATGTAACCGCCAACTACCAGACCAATGCGGGCATGGGCGCCCTGCACGCCGACCTGGGTGGTAATGAGAATGGCATTAGCTGGAAAGTTTACGGCACACAGAAAGATGCGCACGACTATTCCAATAAATATGATGGCACCGTTTTCGACACCCGTTTTCATAATACGGATTTCGGGGCAAGCGTGGGCATTAATAAAGCCTGGGGGTCGTCACGTATATCCTACACTTCATTCAATGAGAAGACCGGCATACCGGAAGGCACACGCGACAGCGCCACCGGCCAGTTCCTTAAAGATGTGAATGTAAATGGCACCGATGTAACGCAGATCGTGCAGCCATCAGACAATAAGTCTTATGCCATGACCACACCCTACCAGCACATACAACACCAGAAGATAGTGCTGGACAATGACATATACCTCGGCAATGGCGGCCGCATTGGCATTACACTGGGCTACCAGCACAATACCCGCATGGAGTTCGACAATGTGCTGGCCTTTACTACACCCGGCCTCTCACTGTTGCTGCAAACAGCCACCTACGACATTAAATACTTTCTGCCCAAGAAGAAGGGATGGCAGGTGAGCGCCGGCATGAACGGCATGAGCCAATGGAACACCAACGAAGGCACAGAGTACCTGGTACCCGATTACCGCCTGTTTGATGGCGGGCTGTATGCCATGGGCAATAAAGACTTTGGCAAATGGACCATAAGCGGTGGTATGCGCTACGACTTCAGGGTGCTGGGCGCCTATAAGAAGAACGAAGAGATACCCTTCACGGCAACAACAGTTGCACTCCCCTACACATCCAGCGTACCATACGAGGTGTTCAAACCCTTCACGGATATATTCACGAGCGTGTCGGGCAGCTTTGGCGCGGGCTATAATGTCAATGACAATACCTTCCTGAAAATGAACCTGGCCAGCGGTTACCGTTGTCCTAATATAGCCGAGCTGGCTGCCAACGGCGTGCATGATGGCACTGTGCGCTATGAATATGGCACGCCCAGCCTCACACCTGAGAACAGCCTGCAGGCCGACCTCGGCATATCCAAGAGCATAAAAAACCTGCTGGTGAATGTAGCCGTGTTTGACAACTACATCCGCAACTTCATTTATGTGCGCAAGATGCTGAATGTAAATGGCACCGATTCTATACCCTTATATAACAATGACCAGAAGTACACCGCATTTGTATACAACCACGGCGATGCCAACCTATATGGTGGCGAACTGTATGTGGACTATCACCCCCACCCACTCGACTGGCTGCACCTTGAAAACACCTTTTCTTATGTGCGTGGCAAGTTGGTGGATGCTGTAGCCGGAACCAATAACCTGCCCTATATGCCCCCGGCCCGCTGGCTCCTAGAGCTACGCGCGCAGAAAAGAACACTGGGCAAATACCTGAAAGGAGCATATGCCAAAGTGGGCGTAGACATCAACTCGGCACAAAAGAACGTATTTACTGCCTATAATACCGAAACACCGACCGCAGGTTACACCCTGCTGGATGCAGGCGTAGGTGCAGATGTGATCAACCGAAAGCACCATACCATGTTCACACTTACACTGGCTGCGCAAAACATAACCGACGTTGCCTACCAGAACGCACTGAGCCGCCTGCGCTATACGGATGAGAACTATACCACAGGCCGCATGGGCATATTTAATATGGGCCGCAACTTCAGTATCATACTATCTATACCCCTTGATGTTAAATAAGTGGTTTATATAGCGAAATCAGCCAAAAAACACTATAAGTTTTTGCTATTGTCATATTTGTTATTAGCTTTGCACAAAAATCACACAAAAATGAAAAAAATCTTCACATTAGCAGCAGCCCTTTTAGTTATGGGTTCAGCGAGCTTCGCACAGGATGCAGCCGCAAAAAAGACAACTAAAAAAACTGAAACCAAGAAGACTGAAACTAAATCAGATTCTAAAATGGGTGACAAAAAAACAAAGTCTACTAAGAAGACTGAAACTAAAACAGAAACTAAGGCTAAATAATTTTAGCATTTGTTTTAAACTAATAAGTCCCGGCATGCCGGGACTTATTAGTTGTATGAAAGAGCGCTGATCAGGCAAACATGCAATGTATTTTCATTTAAATATCAGCAGTAATGTTCCGCCCATAATGAACAATGCCCCTACCCCTTCCTGCCAGGTAAGCTTTTCGTGAAGGAATATAACAGAGAGAATGATGGCAAGCGCCACACTCAGCTTATCTATTGGCGCCACCTTTGATACCTCGCCCAATTGTAACGCCCTGAAATAGAACAACCACGACAAGCCTGTAGCACAACCGGATAAAATAAGGAATATCCAGTTTTGCTTCGTAAGGCCCGCCAGCTGGCTATTAGCCCCTCTAGCCAATACAATGCCCCATGCAATAAGCAGAATCACGACCGTGCGTATTGCAGTAGCCAGGTCGGAGTCAACACCTTTTATACCTACCTTGGCGAAGACGGCTACAAGTGCGGCAAAAAAGGCTGAGAGTAATGCGTATATCCACCACATTGGTTAAGTAGTTAGTAATTAGTAGATAGTCGTTACTTAAAATCCAAATAACAAATTCAAGGTAACAAATTTAGAGATAGATACCTGTAAATTACAAAGATCATTCCAGTTCTGTACACACTCATAAAAAGCCCCGGCACATATGCCAGGGCTTAATAACTTGTCAACCTATCAACCAATTAACTTAACTCCCCTACCATGTCTTTGGGATCTACCCATTCGTCAAATTGCTCTGCGGTCACATAACCTAGTTCAATCGCGGTTTGTTTGAGGGTTTTGCCTTGCTTGTGTGCGGTTTGGGCTATCTCGGCAGCTTTGTAGTAGCCTATTTTGGTATTGAGTGCGGTAACCAGCATCAGCGAATTGTTAACATGCTCGCGTATGTTGGCTTCTATTGGTGCAAGGCCCTCGGCGCATTTGTCGTTGAAGGATACACAGCCCTCCCCTATCAGCCTGGCGCTGTGCAGGAAGTTGAAAATCATCACCGGCTTGAATACATTGAGTTCAAAATGGCCTGTGGCGCCGCCTATACCTATGGTCACATCGTTGCCCATTACCTGCGCGGCTATCATTGTAAGCGCTTCGCATTGTGTGGGGTTTACCTTGCCGGGCATGATGGAGGAACCTGGCTCGTTATCAGGTATATGCAGCTCGCCTATACCGGAGCGCGGGCCGGAGCTGAGCATACGGATATCGTTAGCGATCTTCATCAGGCTTACTGCAACTGTTTTCAGTGCGCCATGTGCTTCTACTATAGCATCGTGAGCAGCAAGGCTTTCAAATTTATTTTCCGCAGTGATGAAGGGCAAGCCGGTAAGCGCTGCAATATTCTCCGCCACTTTTACCGCATAACCTTTAGGAGTGTTGATGCCGGTGCCTACCGCTGTTCCGCCCAGAGCCAGCTCGCTAAGGTGCGCCAATGTATTGTTGATAGCGCGCAGGCCATGATCGAGCTGCGATACGTAGCCACTGATCTCCTGGCCCAGCGTGAGGGGTGTGGCATCCATAAAGTGGGTGCGGCCTATCTTCACAACGTGCATATAGTCTTTCGACTTTTGCGCCAGTGTGTCGCGCAGCTTCTTAATACCGGGTATGGTTACATCGGACAGCATTTTGTAAGCGGCAATGTGCATGGCAGTAGGAAAAGTATCGTTTGAAGATTGTGACTTGTTCACATCATCGTTGGGGTGAATGAACTTTTCTTTGTCGGTGAGCTTGCCACCATTGAGCACATGACCACGGTAGGCCACTACTTCGTTCACATTCATGTTCGACTGTGTGCCTGAGCCGGTTTGCCATACCACGAGCGGAAACTCGTTATCCAGCTTGCCTTCCAGTATCTCATCACATACCTTGCTGATCATCTCTGCTTTATCTTCGGCCAATACCCCCAACTGGCAATTGGTGATAGCTGCCGCTTTTTTGAGGTAAGCAAATGCGCGGATGATCTCCTTCGGCATCTTATTGATGTCTTGCGCTATTTTGAAGTTCTCAATAGAGCGCTGCGTTTGTGCGCCATAATATGCAGTTACGGGCACACTCACCTCGCCCATGGTGTCTTTTTCTATACGGAAATCCATTGTTGTAGAAGATTTATTTTTTATTCGGGTGCAAAGGTAATAGATGGTAAATTAAAACCGTGCAGAAATCCCGATCATAAATGGCACATACAGCACAGCGCAATTGTTTGTAGATATGTTGGCGTAATGAATAGTAGAGCTTGTATAGGTAGGGCTTATTAAAGCATATACATAAAGGTGCTTTTTTACCTCGCGTTTGTACCCCAGGCGCAGGCCATATGATAAGGCATTATCCACCTTGGTGGAAACGGTATCGTCGCTGCCATATTTAAAATAGGCACCAGGTATTTTAATATTACCAAAACGGGTGTAGTTGATCTGCCCTCCTGCCGACACTATGTCTTTCTTGTCGTCATCCTGCCAAACGAGATCGGCAAATACACCAGGCGATGTAGCCCTGCATAGAGTTACCGTATTTATGCCATTGTATTGTATACCGGCATCCAGGAATTTGAGTTTTACGATAGATGCGCTGATATTGTATGTATCCGACCCCCCATTTTTAATACCCGCAGATATTTTATAAGGCGCGTATCCGTAGAGGGCAGATACATCTACCCATTGCGCATATGTAGAAAATGACACAAACAGTAATAATAATACGAGTAATTTTTTCATTGAATATTTCCTGCAAATGTACTTAATGTTATGACAATGCACAAGGCAGAGCTGCATATCTCTTATTGACCTTGCTGCACATCCATAAAATAAAAGCCCGTATCCCATTTGCTGTCGCCGGAAGGTGAGGCGTAGGTTTTATGCACCACCTCGCCCAACGAGATGGATATGGGCGAGCTAAAGAAAGGAGCGTTGCATACGAACGTATGAAACTCACCATTTTCACCGCAGGGGTCTACATTATCAGGCAGGTCGTTTAGCAGGCCGGCATTTATCTTTCTGCCGAGGAACTCTTTGCCGAGGTATTTATCGCTCACACAAACTATAATTGCCTCAATGCCTGTTGCGGCAACCATATGCACCAAGTCGCGCGTATCTTTTTTCCAGAGCGGGAAGAGCGCGGTCATACCCGCTTGCGCCAGTTGCTGCTCGCGATAGGTTTTGAGGTCTTCGAGGAAAATATCGCCATAGGCTGCTACTGATGCCCCTTCGCTCTTTAGACTGCTCATGGTTTCGAGCATAGCTTGTTTGTAGATGCCATCATCAGGGCTGGCGGGTAGCTTTACTTTGAGCAACGGCAAGCCCATTCTTGCAGCCTGTATATCAAGCAGCTCTTCTCTGACCCCGTGCATGAACACCCGCTTATGCTCCTGGCTAAGCGTAGTGAGCAGGTGCGTGACCTTGTGCTGTTGCTGTTGTGTAATGAGGTGATATGCCAGCGCAGCATCTTTGCCCGAACTCCAGTTCATGACTATGTTTATTTTTTCCGGCATACCTATAACAAGTGTATTTTTGCAAATCAAAATAATTTACCACACACTTACTAATATTTTTAAGTCATGCCATATGCTATCATCACAGGGGCCAGCCAGGGAATGGGGAAAGTAATTGCAGAAAAACTGCTGCAACAGGGGTTTTCAGTAGCGCTGTGCGCCCGCAATAAGGCCAAGTTGGATGCACTCGCTGCCGAATGGCAAATCACTTATCCGCAAGCAACCATCATTGCGTACGCAGCCGACCTGACCGTAAAAAGCGAAGTAGACACCTTCGCAGACAAAGTGCTGGCTACCTTTCCCGAGACAGACCTGCTCATCAATAACGCAGGTAATTACCTGCCGGGTACCATAGCCGATGAACCCGAAGGCCTGCTGGAACAGATGATCTCTATTAATTTATTCAGCGCCTACCACCTTACCCGCAAACTGCTGCCCAAAATGAAAAGCAGGGGGCAAGGCCATATATTCAATATGTGCTCCGTAGCCAGCCTGAAGGCATACCCCAATGGCGGCTCTTACAGTATATCCAAGTATGCGTTGCTCGGTTTCTCGGAGAACCTGCGGGAAGAGTTGAAACCATTTAGTATAAAAGTAACCTCGGTATGCCCCGGCGCCACCTATACCCCATCTTGGGAAGGCAGTGGCGTGGAGCCGGGCCGCATTATGGAGGCCGCAGACATTGCAGCTATGATATGGGGCGCGTATAGCTTATCACCACAGGCCAATGTAGATACCATAGTGCTACGCCCTGTAAAAGGGGATATATAGGGATTACCCACCGCAAAACATAACCATATGGCCGCCAGCTTTTTAACGTGACTTTAACCCTCACTTTTTTGCGTGTCGCATATACAAAATTAATTTTGTGGACACCCGATATGAAAGGCATCAAAGATATGTGGCGTTACAGTATAGTGTTCCTGCTTCTGGCGGGATCCTGCTCTGTATGGGCGCAAAATGTGGTTTTCATCGCAGAGGCAGGCGCCAATAAAATAGGCATGAAAGACCAGGTACAAGTACAGTACACGGTAAAAGACGCGCAAAACCTTCAATCCATCTCTCCCCCGCTTACCTCTGATTTTGCGATCGTGGGCGGCCCATATCAATCATCCAGTTCGGCAGTAAATGTGATAGGCAACCGGATGGTGCAGTCGCAAAGCATAACACTGACTTATGTATTGCAACCCAAGCATGAAGGCAGCTTTATCATACCACCCGTTGTAGCCAAGGATGCGGCAGGCCACAGTTATCAATCGAACGCAATAACGATACAGGTGGTTCCGGGTACTATGCAACAACAGCGCCGCCAGCCACAGCAGCGCGACCCCTTCGGGCAGGACGATGATGCTATGGCCATGCTACAGCGCATGCAACAAATGCAGCAACAGCAGATGCAGATGATGCAGCAAAGGCGTGGCCTGCAACAGCAGCAGCAACAGATGCAGCAGCAACGCCAACAACAGCAGCAGCCAGACCCACCGGTGGATGAGGCCCAACTAAAAAAAGACCTGTTCATAAAGGTAACTGTAGACAAGAACAAAGTACATGAAGGCGAGCAGGTAACGGCCAGCTATAAGCTGTATACCCGTATACCCATGCAGGTGGACATTTCAAAGCTACCCTCGCTCAATGGCTTCTGGACACAGGACTTTGACATACCAAGGCCACCCAAGCCCACAGAAGAAACATATAACGGACGGAAATACCAGGTATTGCTGCTGAAGAAATCGGCATTGTTCCCACAACAAACAGGTACGCTGGAACTGGATGAAGCAGAAGCCAAGGGCGTAGCCCGCATCATACAAACAGTAAAGCGCAGGCTGTCTGATATTTTCGGCGACCCGTTTGGTGGCACCATGATGATGAATGACCCTGCCTTCAATAATTCCTTCTATACAGCGCAGGCATACAGGGATGTGAAGGTGGACCTAAAAAGCGAACCGGTAAAAATAACTGTAGAACCGCTTACTGAGAAAGGCAAGCCTGCTGATTACGGCGGCGCGGTAGGCAACTTTACCATAAGCAGCAAAATAGACAAACAGAACATCACCACTGATAATGTGGCTACCCTCACCTACACTATTACCGGCACCGGCAATCTGAAACTGATAGAAGCGCCAAAGCCAACACTTCCGGATGGACTGGAAACCTATGACCCGAAGATCGTTGACACCATCACCAGCAGGAGCAATGCCATCAGCGGCTCAAAGATCATCAGCTATGCAATAACGCCGCACACGCCCGGCGACTATGATATCCCCGGCATTAGTTTTACTTATTTCGACCCAAAAACGAATTCTTATGTAACCGAACATACAGAACCCATAAAGCTACATGTGACCGCCGGTAAGAATTATAACACACGGCAAAACAGCGGCAATACGGCGATGAAAGATATTCACGACAACATTACTACCCCACTCAACGGCCTTATATTCAACAGCAAACCACTTGTGCTGTCGGGCGGCTATTTATCTCTTTATTCGCTCCCGCTGCTTGCACTGATATTCATCCTGATCTGGAAACGCAGGGATGAAGAGCAGTCTAAAGACACCGTGAAGCTGCGCAGCAAGCGGGCTAATAAAATAGCATTGCAGCGCCTCGTAACTGCTAAACGTTTGTTGCAGCAAGGGAGTAAAACACCTTTCTACGAAGAAATATCCAAAGCCATATGGCTGTACCTGAGCGACAAGCTGAACATACCCTTATCTTCGTTATCAAGAGATGCAGCAACGGAGGCTATGAGCAGCCGAAAGATACCAGCCACCCTGCAAAAAGAGCTGGACAATGTGATATGGGAATGTGAAACGGCGCTATACGCATCGGGCGGATCTAAACAAATGGAACACACGTACGAGGCTGCTATTAAAGTGATCAGTGATCTTGAAGACGTATTTAAAGCATGAAGCAACTAACCCTCCTATCCATCATAGTGCTGCTGGCTATACAATCGTATGCCGGGGGCAATAACTATGCCGCGCAATGGGAAAAGGGTAATTCCTTTTACCGCCAAAAACAATACGACAGCGCCGTTGCGTGTTTCGAGCAGATAGCAGCGCTTAAACCTTATAATACAGAAGTATATTACAACCTTGGGAATGCCTATTTCCGCCTGAATAAAACAGGCCCCGCAGTACTGAATTATGAACGGGCATTGCGTGCAGACCCAGACAATAAAGCAGCCAAAGATAATTTGTTGGTGACGCAAAGCCGCATCAGCAACAGGATACAGGCCGGTGGCGACGTATTTTTTATCCGGTGGTGGCAGGCGCTCACCAGGCCGGGCAACGCAAACGCGTGGGCCATTATGGCGCTAGTGTCTTTTACACTACTTATTGTATTGATCATCTTCAAAAGAATCACTAAGCGGGGTACTTATACATTGCCTGTACAGGTAAATGGGTTACTTGCTTTGTTGTTTGTTTGCTGTTTCTTATTTGCCTATTGTGCCGCGGCCAATGGCAGGGATAACAGCAGTGCGGTGGTGATGGAAAAAGATGCCCCCCTTATGAACGGCGAACTGAAAGGCAAACCCATATTACTGGTACCTGAAGGCACCACGGTTCATATCAAAAATGAAAAAGGCAGCTGGGCAGAAGTATCATTGCCTGATGGGCGTAGCGGCTGGCTGCAAATGAGCGTGCTGGCAAGGATAATGGTTAAAGGTATTTAGGTATTCTCTTGATAAGCAGGGTTAATATTTCATCATTAAAACAATCGGGTGAAAATCGCAGCATTATTAACCGAAAATTAATTAAATTATATCCATATTATTGATTTACAATTTCTTATACATGCAATAAATATATATTATTACTTGAACGTTCTTAATATGGTAATAATTTCTTAATTTTACGATAATATTTTCTATAAAGCCTTTTATCAGATCGTAGTTATATTCTTAGTCAGAGTTCCAATTGAATGCTACTCATTTTCAGGAACGATACTATTCATATGCGTCTATAGAACGTCTTTAGACAAAATAATTTTGAATCAAATTTAGTATTTACGTCCATGCACACGATCATTGATCAGGTGTATACCTAATTAATTATTGATATTACCATCAAAAAACAAAAAGTATGAAAAAGAATTTCACAATTTCCCCTATCCCTGCATTACTGCTACTACTGCTGATGTCCGCATCCGCGAATGCCCAATACACGGTATTCACAGATGCTTACAACCGGTCTTCTTTCACAACAGGCAGTACGGGAGGAACGCCTACCGAGACCTACTCCTTCACGATAGGCGGAACTTCAACTATCGCCACAACACTCGTTAGCGGAAGCAACTATGAAGTTGTTGTGAATAGCGGATCTACAGTCAATAAGAGCCTATTTGTGGCTCCGTTGAGTGTCTTCTCGGCTCCGTTCAGCACTACCCCGAACCAAAACCCCGGTGTAGTAACATGGACATTCAATATGAGAACCAATACCGCTGTAACGACTACATCACTCGCTACCGGCTCACCATCCGGCGGTGTGGACCTCTGGGGTAATTCCGCAGCAAACATCTATAACGGCGCGCCAGTAGGATATGGCGTTGTATTCAATTCCAGTGCAACCGGTGGAGTAGACTTGGTAAAGTTCAGCGCCGGCATGGCCAGCAACACCATACTGATAACAGAAACCACCACCATGCCCAAAACTGATTATTACAGTGTGCGTGTGACTTATGACCCTGCCACCAATAACTGGTCTTTATATGTGCGTGATGACGGATCGAGTGCATTCGCAGACCCATCAAGCGGTGTAACCACGCAGCAAGGCTCTACAGTATCTGATGGAACTTATACCAGCACTGCAATGACGAATTTTGGGATAGTATATACATGGGCTGCCGGCACAGGCAAAAATATGTACTTTGATAATTACACAGTTTCCCTTGCACAATGTTCCGGCACACCCGCGCCCGGCAATACGACTGCTTCAACCAATCCGGTTTGTTCAGGTTCAGCCTCTACCCTCGGGCTTCAAAACAGCACACCCGGTGCTGGGGTTTCTTACAACTGGCAATCTGCTCCAAATGTGGGTGGTGTACCCGGAACTTATACATCCACCGGAGTAACGACTGCCACATACACCCCTACCTTTTCCAGCACCGCCTGGTACAACTGCATTACCACCTGTGCCTACAGCAGCAGCACTACGTCAAATCAGCTGCTAGTAACAGTAAACCCATTGCCCGCAAATATTGGCGGAATATCCTCCGTTTGCGTAGGCACCAACTCCACGTTAACAGATACTACATCCGGCGGTACCTGGAGCAGCAGCAACACTTCAGCAATTACAGTAGGTTCGTCTTCAGGCACCATTACTGGTGTTGCTATCGGATCTTCTACCGTGAGCTACACTTTAACGTCAACAGGCTGCTATGTTACAGATCCGACATTTGTAGTGGCTACGCCGGCTACCCCAGTGGTTACCCCATCTTCAGCGTTAATTTGCAACGGGGGCAACGTAACACTAACTGGTTCTTGCTCGGGCGTTCCTCTTATACCTATTGAAAGCTGGGAAAACGGGGTTCCAGTCACACCTGGTTCTTTAGTTGATGGCTGGAATACAACCGCAACATCCACCGCATATATCACACAGGTAAGCTCGGGTTCGTTCCCATCTGCATCAGCAGAAGATGGCACCTATTTTGCAGATTTTCATTGTTTCAGCTATAGTGGCGTATCGCCTGCGCTCATCTCCCCTGTATTTAGCATGGTGGGTGTCAGTTCCGGTACCATTACGTTCTGGGTATACAGGGATGCGGTGAGTTATTCTGCGGCAAGCGGATATGGCACAGAAGGCTGGGGCATTTATATGAATACGACAGGTGGCACCTCTGGGGCTACTTTGCTTGGCAAAGTGTCACGCGCGTCCGATGGCACAATAAGCGGCCTTGTAACCGGTACAGCTACCCCCGGCATATCGGGATGGTATCAGTATACGGTACTTATCCCCAATACATTTAACGGCGCAAGCAATTACCTTATCTTCCAGGGAATAGACCAGTATGGGGATGATTGTTACTTAGATAATGTTGCCGTTACAGGTACGGTACCCACTGCATGGTCTCCATCAACCAATCTTTTTACAGATGCGGGATTCACAGTACCCTATGTACCCGGCACTGCAGCCAGCCCAGTTTATGTACATCCTACCACAATAACAGCGCCTACTTCCATAGCTTATTCAGCTATAGAAGCATGCTCTTCCAGCACCATCAATGTTTCTATAAACCCGGTTCCATCTGCTATTACTGGCACTACAACAGTGTGTACGGGTTTCACATCGACCTTAGGCAATACAGCAACAGGCGGCTTATGGACAAGCACTTCGCCGACTATCGGATCCATTGGTGCGGCCTCAGGCATTGTAACCGGTGTATCGGGGGGCACTACCAATGTTTCTTACTCCTTCACCGGCTGCGGCACTGTTGGTGCGCTGGTTAGCGTTAATGTTTTACCTAATATTACCAGCTTTAGCACTTCAGCAGGCACTGCATGCCAGGGATTGCCAGTCAATATTACTGTAGCATCTTCGAGCTTACTAAGCACCAGCTATGTTATTAACTATACCTTAAGCGGAGCGAATAGCGGAACAGGAACAGCAACGCTCACAATGGGCGGAGGAACAGGGTCATTCACTATTCCGGGATTAAGCAATCTTGGCAGCACCACTTTTACTATTAATACCATTACCAACGCAGCAGGCTGCGGCCCTGCACCAGCAAGCGGCAATACAGCAACCTTTAATGTCAATGCAGTTCCTGCAGCTATCAGCGCAAGCAGTAGTATAGTATGCGCTGCCTCTACTATAACATTAACAGATGCAGGAGGAGGCAACTGGACCAGCAGTAACACATCAATTGCAACGGTAGGATTTACCTCCGGTGTCGTTACAGGTGTTACCGGCGGCAGTGCAACGATCACCTACAACCTGCTGGGCTGCACGGCCACAACTACTGTGACCGTAAATGCAGATACAGCAATAGCAGGCAGCAGTGGCACATGTGCGGGTACGTCTACTACACTCACTAACGCATCAGGAACCGGCACGTGGACAAGTAGCAACACTGCAGTTGCAACAGTAAACGCGAGTACAGGCGTTGTAACAGGCGTATCTATAGGCAGCGCCAATATATCATTCACGCTTACATCAACAGGCTGCACAACGACCACACCAATGACGATCACTGCTGCCCCACCTGTCTATATCGTTACGGGCGGCGGGAGCGGCTGTGCAGGCAGTCCGACAGTACATGTAGGGCTGAA
>Ga0316218_1000751_pt1 | contig 41269 bp, 39 predicted proteins | sample TBH18003metaG_FD_203634 | JGI IMG/M metagenome (GOLD analysis project Ga0316218, IMG submission 203634) | Freshwater microbial communities from Trout Bog Lake, Wisconsin, USA - TBH18003 | ecosystem: Environmental > Aquatic > Freshwater > Lake > Hypolimnion/Profundal zone | place: USA: Wisconsin...
GGGCAAGTGCTCTCTTGGTATTTGCCTTGCCAGGCAGCCCGATGGCCCAGCCATGGGCGGTGATTGCTGGCAATACCTTGTCGGCTTTGATCGGCATTACTGCTGCCAATCTTATTAGAGAGCCATTGCTGGCGATGCCAATTGCTGCTGCTGCTTCCATTCTGGGGATGTTCGTATTGCGGTGTCTGCATCCCCCGGCCGCCGCCGTAGCATTAATTGCGGTATTGGGCCATGTGATGAACTATCGCTACGCATTCTTTCCAGTCATGGTGGACTCCATTTTGCTGGTGATAGCCGGGGCTATATATAGCAATATGACCGGCAAAAACTACCCTAACCGGCCTATAAAGTAATCTTACTGAGTAAATTAAGCCTTTTTAGCATCAAAACAGATCTAAAAAGGCTTAAAAGTTGATAAAAGCAGTTAATTACTTGATTTTGGAGGCGGCAATAGAAGCAATGCAGTCTTTAATAGCGTAGTTCTGATATTTACCAGCATTTTCTTTACGCAAAGACTGGGCGCATTCAGAAACAGAGTTACGAACATTGATTTTTTGGATGTTATTTGATGTCATTTTTGACTCCTAGGATCTTGTTTTAAAAAGCTGTATGAACACCTTCTTATCGACTTTAAGGTGCGCTGATATTGCGCAGTCTCCCATTCTAATTAATATTGGATTCGCGACATGCCTTTAGAATCAAGAATTAAATAGTTTGATACAAACAAATACTAAAAGCGAGTATTCATTCATGACTCAAGTATTGCCAGTGATTCTGTGTGGAGGGTCCGGCACCCGCCTTTGGCCACTATCGCGTTCCGGCTTTCCAAAGCAATTTTTGGTTTTATCGGGTGATGATTCAAAAAAAAGTCTTTTCCAGCAGGCCATTGAGCGTATCCATGCCATTGCAAATGCTGATATCAAGTTTGGCAGTACGGTAATCGTCACCAATGAAGAGCACCGGTTTTTAGCACTTGATCAGCTACGTGAGTTAAAAAACATCCAAGCAACTTTATTACTTGAGCCTTCCGGCAGAAATACTGCCCCAGCTTTAACGCTGGCAGCGCTATTTGCAGTGGATGCGGATAGTGACCCAATCCTCGTTGTCACCCCAGCAGACCAAACAATTCAGAATGGCCCGGCATTTACTAAGGCATTACAGCAGGCAGTCAGTATTGCGAGTCACGGAGATATTGCAATTTTGGGCATCACCTCAACTGCACCAGAGACTGGATACGGTTATATCAAGGCGCATAGTCAGGGGTCAAGCAATGTGGATGGCCAATATACCGTTGAGCGATTTGTAGAAAAGCCAGATGCAGCGAAGGCCCTAAAGTATTTAGAAGAGGGCGGTTACTTTTGGAATGGTGGGATGTTTGTTCTTAAAGCCAGCGTTTGGTTGGCAGCGTTAAAAGAGTTTCGTCCAGATATTCTGATTGCCACTGAAAAAGCCTGGCAGGCCAAAGCGCTAGATACTTCTGGTGATGCGGTATTTGTGCGTCCAGGTAAAGAAGCTTTTAATGTAATTCCAAGCGAGTCAATTGACTATGCGGTGATTGAGAAATGCCCGGAATCACAGTTCCCCGTCAAGATGGTGGAGCTTAATGCTGGCTGGAATGACTTAGGGGCTTGGGATGCTGTTTGGCAGGTGGGCAAGCAAGATCAAAATGGCAACGTCACTAGCGGTGATACTTTGCTGACAAATTCTAAAAATTCTTTAGTGCACGCGAGTAGCCGCTTAGTTAGTGCGGTGGGCGTGGAAAATCTCATCATCGTTGAGACTGCTGATGCAGTTTTAGTTGCTGACAGAGCTAACAGCCAAGACGTTAAGAATATTGTTGGCCAGCTAGAGGCGCAAAAGCGCGAAGAGAAGAATTTTCATCGCAAAGTGGCTCGTCCTTGGGGTTGGTATGATAGCGTTGACGAGGGTGAGCGCTTTAAGGTTAAACGTATACAAGTAAAGCCAGGAGCAAGCCTCTCATTACAAATGCATCATCACCGGGCTGAGCATTGGATTGTGGTCAAGGGCGTTGCTGAGATTACTAATGGCGATCAAGTGATCATGCTTACTGAAAATCAAAGCACTTACATTCCTCAAGGGCAAACTCACCGCTTGGCCAACCCCGGCAAAACTCCGTTAGAGATTATTGAAGTACAGTCGGGTAGTTATTTAGGCGAAGATGATATTGTGCGTTTTGAAGATACGTATGGGCGTAGCTAACAGGTCAGACAAATTAACAACAAAGATCAAGATTAAAGAGTAGAGAAAAGAAAATATGACGAGCAAACAAAAAGTTGCCTTAATCACAGGTATTACCGGCCAAGATGGTTCTTACTTGGCTGAGTTCCTTTTGGAAAAGGGTTATATCGTTCATGGTATTAAACGTCGTGCTTCCTCTTTTAATACCGAGCGTATCGACCACCTCTATCAAGATCCACACGTTAACCATCCTGATCTCATTCTTCACTATGGTGATTTAACCGATACCAGTAATCTGGTCCGGATCATTCAGGAATGCCAACCCGATGAGATTTATAACTTAGGCGCGCAGTCTCACGTAGCCGTTTCTTTTGAATCACCTGAGTACACCGCAGATGTGGATGCGATGGGACCACTACGCATGTTAGAAGCTATCCGTATTTTAGGTTTAGAGAAGAAAACCCGTTTTTATCAAGCATCGACTTCTGAGCTCTACGGTTTAGTGCAAGAGATTCCTCAAAAAGAAACCACCCCTTTTTACCCAAGAAGTCCCTATGCCGTAGCCAAGATGTACGCTTACTGGATCACTGTGAACTACCGTGAAGCATATGGAATGTATGCCTGTAACGGCATTTTGTTTAATCATGAATCTAAACGCCGTGGTGAAACCTTTGTGACTCGCAAAGTCACTCGTGGTTTAGCGAACATCTCCCAAGGTCTTGAGAAATGCCTCTTCATGGGCAATATTGATGCGTTACGTGACTGGGGTCATGCCAAAGACTACGTGCGTATGCAGTGGTTGATGCTCCAGCAAGACAAACCAGAGGATTTTGTGATTGCCACTGGGTTTCAGTTCACCGTGCGTGAATTTATTATCCGCAGCGCAAAACAATTGGGCATTACTCTTAAGTTCGAAGGCACTGCCGAGAATGAAAAGGCCATTGTTGCTGAGATTACTGGCGATAAAGCACCAGCCTTAAAGATGGGTGACGTGATTGTGCAAATCGACCCACGTTACTACCGCCCTACCGAAGTAGAAACCCTCTTAGGTGATCCAACTAAAGCCAAAGAAAAGCTCGGCTGGGTCCCTGAGATTACGCTCGATGAGATGATTGTGGAGATGGTTGACAATGATTTAGACCAAGCCAAACAGCATGCTCTATTGACTCAACATGGGTTTAGTGTTGCAGTTGGTAAAGAGAATTAAAGAGTAATAAATCTAAAAGTAAAAAGATAAAAATAAGTTAAAGTATGAGTGCAGACCTGAATCAAAAGAGTCAAAAAATTTACGTGGTCGGACATCGTGGCATGGTGGGCTCTGCAATTGTGCGCAATCTAGAGGCCAAGGGTTATGCCAATATCGTTACGCGGACACATGCACAACTTGATTTAATCAATCAAGCAGCGGTAGAAGCATTCTTTGTGCAAGAAAAACCAGATCAAGTGTATTTGGCTGCAGCGAAGGTGGGTGGTATTCATGCGAACAATACTTTTCCAGCAGAGTTTATTTACGAAAACCTGATGGTGCAAAACAATGTGATTCATCAAGCATTTATTAGTGGTGTAAAAAAGCTATTGTTTTTAGGTTCAAGCTGTATTTACCCAAAATTAGCACCGCAACCCATGAGCGAAGACGCCTTGCTTACTGGAAAATTGGAGCCTACCAATGAGCCTTATGCGATAGCCAAAATTGCAGGCATCAAGATGTGTGAGAGCTATAACCGTCAATATGGGCAGTCTCATGGCATCGATTACCGCTCTGTAATGCCTACCAACCTATATGGTCCAGGCGATAACTATCATCCAGTAAATAGTCACGTTATTCCAGCGCTGATTAGCCGATTCCACGAGGCCAAGGTAAGCAATGTGCCAGAAGTGGTGATCTGGGGCACAGGAACCCCAAGGCGTGAATTTCTCTACGTGGATGATATGGCTGCAGCCTCAGTATTTGTTATGCATTTAGATCGAAAAGCTTACGATAGCCAAACGCAGCCAATGCAAAGTCATATTAATGTGGGCTTTGGTTCGGATGTCACGATTGCAGAGTTGGCGGCGGCAGTGGCTAAAGCTACTAGGTACCAAGGCAAGATTGGTTTTGATCCAAGTAAGCCTGACGGCACCCCCAGAAAATGGATAGATTCAACAAGACTTAACCGCCTAGGGTGGTCTCCCCAGCAGACTTTAGATAAGGGTCTTGAGTTGGCATATCAGGACTTTATAAGCAGAATCGGCAATCGGTAAAAGTAAATATGGCGAATCAAATGCAGGCTGGAACAGAATTTTTCTGCGTCTCATTGCCCAACAATGTTTTAACTTTAAAAAAATCTGTGCCAATTATTAATGATTTTTATGCTTTTCCAAAAATCTCCATTATTTGCCCAGATACTGCAATTTATGTTTTTAATGAAACTTTAGGGCATCACCAAAATGTTACTTTTATTCCCGAGTCTGATCTTATTTCCCCGCAGAGTTTTCGTGACTTACTAAGAAAATATGCCGCAGAGCTTGGTGTTCAAGAACAAGAAATCAAACACGTAAATTGGTATTACCAGCAAGCGTTGAAGATTAGTTTTGCCTTACAAGCTGCAGTGGACAGGCGGTCAGTAGTCATGCTGGATGCCGATACCATTTTACTGAAGAAAATTGAATTTTTTTCCAAAGGGCGATCTAGCTTGTATGGATCATTATCTGAATATCATGATCCCTATTTTCAGACCATAAAGAATTTACTAGGCCCACTCCCCAAAGATTTTCTTGCTTTTACGGTCCAATTTTTTTCTTGCACCGAATCAGAGGCGATATTTCTAAAGGAGTCTTTGCAGGTCTATATGCCAAAAGATCCAGCAATGACTAATGCTACATGGATCTCATCAATTCTCATTAAAAGTGTCATGGAAAGCCATCACGCTTTTAAGCCCGCATTTTTCAGTGAGCAAGAGTTATTTGGACTATCAAACAAAATTTTTGGACAGGGCGAGCAGAAACGAATGACTCACTTACGTTACGGATTTGAGGGTCCTTTAGATAACTTGCAGATGCGGTTTTTGAGACTATTGGGTTTTAAGCACTTAACCTACGAGCCTTTAGAGCAATTTTCTGGAGATCGTCAAAGTTGGCGCCTGTTAATCAAACATGCAGCTCGTGAGTTCTATCGCCAGAGATCAGGTCGGTACCTAAAAAAAGCCATGAAAAAATAAAATAAATTTTAGGATCTCAAAGGTGATAATCAGTAGGCGTTAAATAAAGCGGTGGGCATGAAAGGCTTGCGCATCCTCATGGCTTGAATTTTGTTCTATTATGGTATTTTTTAATCTCTAAAGAGTGTCTTCCCCTTGAAAAATCGCTTTCGCGTTGATTACCTCATGCTCCGATTGCTCTTCGGACGAAATTGGCGAGACAAGCTATGGATGTCCAAGAAGGACAAGGGCGAGATAGCGGGGCGGATCGCTATGGAGTCAGCGCAGGTTTTAAGCTTTGAGTACGATCTAGAGCCTATTAAAATTGCGACTTCTGGCTTCAATCCATCACTAAATCCTAGTATTGTTAAAGCTAAATTTGGATTTTTAATGCTGGCGAGATCATCGCGGCTACGTTGCTACAACGATGTTGATTACATCGAAAATAATGCTCGCATTGATGATGTTAATTACCTCTACCAATTAAATGGCGAATTCAGAGTGGAAAGTGCCACCGCTATTGATGAAACACTCTTGCGAGAAAGAGGCTTTTGTATCAAGCACTGCATGAGTGATGCTCGGCTATTTTATTGGCACGATCAACTTTGGGCGATTGGTGCTGCTGCGCGAATATTGGACAAGCGTGAAGTGATAACGCAAATTCTGTTTCGCATTGAGGACGCGGTTGTTGTTGATGCAATTTCTCTAGATTCTCCATTGGGTTTAGTTTTAGAGAAAAACTGGACCCCTGTTCTGACTGATGGAGAATTGAAATTGATCTACAGTTTCTTGCCTTTGAACATACTTAAGGTTGAAGGTAGAAAGGTGACTGCGGAAGGGCCGCTTCGAAAGATTGGGGATCATGATGCTCGTGGGGGTACTCAGCTTATTGAATACCGAGGTGGATATCTTGGTGTGGTTCACCAAGCGCCGAATACATGGAATGGCAAACGTTCCTATACACACAGCTTTGCTTGGTTCACAAAAGATTTAGAGTTGCTCGAAATTAGTGAGCCTTTTTATCTGCAGCGCAAAGGCCTAGAGTTTGCAGCGGGCATTTGTATGGCAGAGGATGGTATTTACGTGTCGTACGGAGCGGCAGATAGAGCCTGCATGGTTCTAAGAATTCCAGACAAGGTCATTAAAAGATATTTGGTAATTTAAGCTCGGGAAAGCCTGTCAAGCTATCTAGTTTGGCTTAGCGCGAGATTGTTAACCATAATGCAGTCGATCTCTACCATATCCGGAAAATTCCCGCCATTATTGGGCACCAAAGCACCCAATGTGAATCCAAGAGATTCATAAAAGGAAATCGCCTCCCTAAAATCAACAGATTCTTTATAAAGCTTTTTGACGGCCAACTCACTTTGGATACCAAGGAAAGAAGAGATGATCTTACTTCCCCCTTTGGCAACCCTTACATCAAAACCTTGAGTGTCCATTTTTAGAAAAGGACTTTTAAATTGGTGCTCATTCTTTAGGCGAACATAGACTTCTTCTAAAGTTTCTTTTTTAACCCGAATGACATTGACTGGCCTATTGGCATCCAGGAATTTATCCGTTTCATCGTGATTGGATGTTCCTAAGGAGCTAAATTGGTCGCTTTGCATAATATTAAATTCACTGAACCCCCCAGTTTCATCTAGTGCAATTTGCTCGACCGTCCACAACGGATCATTCTTTGCTAATAATCTAATCTTTTCAGCTGCAGAGGGGATCGGCTCAAAGGAAATAATTCTGCCTTTGTAGCCAATTTTTTTTCTAAGCATCTGGGCATATTGACCATTATTTGCCCCGACATCAAATACACAATCTATAGCTAAGTGAGGGAGTAGGCGTCTTAAGTAGATTTGCTCGGGGAGAGAGTGCAATTCTGTTTTATCAAGCAAAAGTAGATTGTGTATTTTTTTAAATGATTTGAGTGGGTTAAAAATTGATGTCTCTTTATTTGTTTTTGCTAGCGCTAGACATAATTTTTTGAACTGTTACTATGGAAGGGGGGTGTCCATGATGATCATACAAAAAATAGCGAGGCCCCATATATAAATCATTAAGATCGACAGGAACATCTTCAAAGAAGTGCTCATAGCTACAATGAATAAAAAATGCATTAGAGCCGGTATGAGAATTACAGCAGACCAAGCGATAATTAAATTTCTGCAAAAGAGTGTTGTAGCTTGTTAGGGAAGCCCCAAAGTAATCGTCTCCCAACCACTCATGTGTGGGGTTGTAATCAATTTGAAATTCGATCGGGGGTGGAAATTTGGCGTTGTATTCCACAATGAAGATTTTGGGAGTTAGGCCTGATTGCAGAATTTTTTTAACCAAGTAAATATCATTGCCATCCAAATCCAGCGATATCACATCAGGTTGCTCCAGCTTGAGTCTTTCTAACCCGTTCTTAATCAATTGCACTACATTCTCACTGGTGATCCACTCTTTGAGATATTGAAACTTTTCGGCATTAGTTTTTTTAATATCAAATAATAAATCCTGTGCTCCTATCCAGACTCCCTTCCATCCTAAGGCTGCCAAAATCAAGGTATTGTTTTCCATCCCGTCACCGACGCCTAGCTCTACATAAGATCCCCCATTTAAAGAATCTATTCTTTTCAGAATTTCGAGAGTAATGCCATCCTCATCAGTTTGTGAGAAGCATTTTTTACCAAAATGATTCAAGGGATTTTTACTAGCTGATTGCAGTGCTCTAGTTTGGTCCAATAGATATAAATTTTGGAAATCTTTAATTGCATTTTCAAAATCTTTTAATTGGTATGGTAAATTGATGAGGTTGCGTAATTTACCTAAAAATTCTTTTTTACTATGTAGTTTTGACATTGGCTACCTTTAAGATTGAATTATTTAAATACTACATCAGCTCTTGAGTAAGTGCGTTTTCTCGAATTCATGACTGACCCTCTTAAGACTCTGCAAGCCCTAAGCTAGTAATGGCATGCGATTTAAAGCCACAGACTTTTTTCTGATGGGCGAGGTTCTTATGACCCGCATTATTAAGAAAGACCTCATCTGTTTGATTGTTATAGATTGAGAGGGCTGTTAAGTGGGGTTAGTCGGGATTTATTATGGGCGGCCTTTCTTCTCGCTTGAGCCACTCACTTTTTTCTAAATTTATTTTGGAAACCAGGGATTGGGATTGGTGAGTCTATCCATCTCTCTTGCTAGGCTTCTCAGTATTTTTCGGATGCCATGAATAGCCTTGCGCTCAGGCCTATCGAGAATCGTTGAGGATTCACCTTTAATAATGACGGGGTAGGGTTTAATGGCAATGATTTTGACGCCATGCTTTTGGCGGTGTTCTAAAAAATGATCCAAAGGCTCATAGATATCTTGGGAGGCTTGAATAAGTTTTTTGGCTGCGCTAGGTTTTAGTATGTAAGCGGCAGCGCCCAAAGGATCGCCGCGATTTTCAGCTATCCGAAAGTTAGGATACTCTACCAAAGTCGAATCGGACGTCTCAGCTATGCCTTGAAGTCGCAAAATATCCCAATCTTCATAGCTTGCCATGACCTTAGAGAGCGATTCATCAAAATGGGGGGCAAAAGTAAAGTCATCCTCCAAAATCAGGGTGGGCCGATCTTTTTCAGCGCATCTTGCCCAAGCCAGGCGATGAGATAAAAAACAGCCAATTTCTGAAGCGCTTAAAGGAAAGCCCAATAAGCGAATGACTTTTTCTTCGTGATATTCTGGTGGTGTACTCTGTAACTGAAGGCCATCAATGGCGTCTAATATTTCCCAATCCAAATCACTTTGCTCGAGCAAGACTGTGAACGCTGCCCTACGGGTCTCCGACCTTTTCAGGGAGATCACGATGGTCGAGGGTAAAGTCATGTGCTGGATAGAGGGTGGAAAATGAATGATTAATGTTAGCCGACAAGTGCAGCGATGTAATGATCATATCAAACTTATTTAGTTACTAATATTGTAATGAATTTTCACAATAGTAATTTTAAGCGAACGCTGAAAAATCTGTTTCGCCGTCCTAGTAATGAGGTGGTGGTACTAGAGCCGAATTTAGGCTTGGGCGACAATCTGATCTGCTTAGGCCTGGTGAGAGAGCTATCGAGGGCCAATCCTCAAAAGCAGTTTTACTACGCTTGCCTTCGCCGCTGTTATCAATCATTAGCCTGGATGTTTTCTGATTTGAACAACGTTTATTTATTTGCAGTCAGTAGCGGTAGGGAGGCCAGGCAACTTTCTGGTTTTTTGAATGCGAGTTATCTACCCATTGGGGTAAACAGCGTCGACATTAAACGTTTTGATGCCTTTTTTTATGAGCAACATGACATCAATTTTGAGTTGCGCTGGAGTGACGCACGTACTCCACCTGGCCCTCTGTCTGATGCTTTATATGAACAATGCAATCCTTCTCACGAGCCGTATATTTTGGTCTGTGATCAAGAGTCTGGACTCGTCAGATACGATTTAAAAATAGCCAATTCACAAAACAAAAAGGCGATTAGAGTGGATGCACTTACCAATAATATTTTTGATTGGACTAAGCTCGTCTTGAACGCTGATGAAATCCATACAATTGATACTGCGTTTGTCCATCTTGTGGAAAGCTTGCTGTATCAAAAACCAGCACCAGCGCTCTACTACCACCTTGCGCGCAATAGCCCTACTGAATTTACCCGGCGCCTGCCTTGGCAGGTCATTGCTTATCGGTAGATTGCTTGCTTACAGCTTGTCTCGGTGTTTTAGATAAAACGCCTCATAGGGATACTGAGTCTGATCGGCTAACTTCTTCTTAGAGCGCTTATCAAACATGCCTTTGTAGCCGCCAATAAGCACCTCTTGGTATTTTTCATGCTTAATGAAGTCGCGATTAAATTGCGAGTAATGTCCGATGCCTTTGGTAAAACCCTCATCAGCTAATGTGGATTGAATATTCGTAATTCCGGGGATATCGATTGAGGCAATTTCTCGGCCATAGGTCTCGTGATAGCGCCATGAGAAGTCACCATCTTCTTCGCCGATCCCTAGGAGTCTCTCGTCAAAAAAGCCCACCTTCATCAATTCCGTTTTGCTGGTAACAAAATGAGAAAAGCTTCCGTTAATTTTAAAAGTATGGGGCTCGCTTGCTAGGGCAATTTCTAGTGAGGTCAAACAGTCAGGAGAGCAGGCTGCATCAATAGACAGATCGTCATTGAGAATGAGGACGCGTTCGCTAGTTGCCGTCAGCGCCCCTCGATTCCAGAGTTTGGCCAAAGCCTGAAAGTTAGGGAATAGAGTTGGGAAACAGTTCTGTTGGGAAGACAGAAATTGCAGAATATTGGCTCGATATTCTCTGTCAAATTCCCCTTTGGCGGGGCCATTGACCATCACCAGAATTTCCACTTCAGGCCGTAAAGTTTTAATAGATTGAATCAAGGGCGCTAAAAATGGCTCAAACCGCTGATCAAAGGTGGTGATGACGATGGAATAAGGGGTGGCAGGCATTGGCAATAGTGGAGTTAAATAAAAAGCACCGGAGATAAAAAGCGCCCCAGAGGTTCAATTGAGTTACCAAGCTTAGTCTAAACCTAATACACTCATTTATGATGAGCCCATGAGTCGAAAAACCATTCGGATTGCTTGCTTAGGCACCCCAAGCGACTATCGCACTAGTTTAGTGCCCCTCATGATCCAAGGCTTGGGCTATAAAATCGATTGGACCAGTCCTTTACGTGCTGAACTGGTCATCTATGGCTCTTTTTATGACATCAATGCCCCTAGGTTGCGTTGGTTGCCCAGAAGCTGGAGGCAAAGGGCAGGTATCTTTGTTGATGCCATAGAAAGACAGCTGGCCAGCAGGAAAACTCCTCCGTTGACGCTCTTTCATACTGCTGAAAATTTACGACATGATCACATCAAAGCCGATTTTTCGATTTCGCATGATTTAGCCATTCAGTCAGAAAAACACACCCGCCTACCTTACTGGATGGAAATGATGGGTTGGTCGCATGAGGGCATAGTAGGTAATAGCAATCCACGTTATGGAGAGCTGCTTAAATTAGAGAGATTGCAAGCGCCGCTCGGTGATCAATTCTTAAGGCGAGAACAAAAAGCGGTTCTCATAACGTCCCATTTGCGAGAGCCAAGGAAGAGTAGCTATGCGGCTCTACAAAAAGTGATACCAGTTGATGGCATGGGGCCGTATTTTGATCAAGAAATTAAAGATCATCATAGCAGTAATTTCCTAAAGAAAGCCATTCTGGCAAAGTATGCATATAACTTATGCCCAGAGAACGGTATCTACCCAGGGTATGTAACTGAGAAGATCCCCGAAGCCTTTGCTGCAGGGTGCCTGCCGATTACTTTTGTTGATGAGTCAGTAAATGTGGACTTTAATCCACGGGCATTCATCAACTTGGCCCCAATGGCTAAGAACAATTTTGAGGGTTTAGGAGAAATACTAAACTCCAAGTCGCGTTTAGATTCTTATGCCCAAGAGCCACTGATAGTGAAAGAACCAACTCTGCAAGATCTCAAACAGTTCCTGAAAAATGTGACAAGCAGTGCAATGTAACAAGCGAAATGTAACAAGCACCATAAGAGCTAAACTTTAAAAGAATATGAATCAACAGACCTTATCCCTTCCTCAGATCCCCAACTGGATTGTCTGGGTGCAGGCCATTTGCTTTTCAACTCTTTACGCTATTTGGGCACTCCCTGAAACCATCCTCATTCGCCATGTCTGTTTAATTGCAGGCGCCTTAGCAAGTCTGTGGGTGATATATCAATACCGAAAAAGTTTTTTCCAAAAAAAATCTATTCCAGCTTGGCTAATAGCCGCTCTCTTTGCATGGGCGAGCTTTCACCTCTTTTTCCTTTCGAACGATTTTGCTGCGCAGTATGAGGAATACACCAGCATTTGGAAACGTACAGCCATTGGTGCCGTCTTTGCACTGGGTTTTGGTATCGCCTTATCTAGCTACTCCCGGAAGCAAGACTCCAAAGGGAAAGCTCTGTGGACCTTAATTTATATAGGCCTGCTGGCACCAACCCTGACTTACATTGTGAAGTATGTGTTGACAAACTATGGGGTACAAAAGGGCTGGGTAGTCCCTGACTACTGGAAGCTATATTACGGCTCACTCCCTTTTTATATCCCAAAGACAGCGTATGTCTGTTTTTGTCTGCCCACTCTGGGCATTGCTCTTGGCCAATTAGCCCGTAATATTCATCAACATCAGCCATTTAAATGGGCTAATTTGGTATATCTAGCCACCATTCCTGCGGTCTTATTCGTCTTTTATGGTGAAAACATCAAAAACGGGGTGGTCTATAGCGCTGCCCTTCTCCTGCTCTTTTTGGGGGTGCTGGTGTTTCGCAACTTTCGCCGCCATTGGGTCATTAAATTGCTGGTGTTGGGGGTGGTTTTGGTCATCGACGTTCTCTTTGTGGCCAACAGCATTCAAACCAATGACTCTTGGAGAAGCTTTTGGGCCGACGCCAAGATTGCGAGAGACACCCAAACCTACCAGCAGTGGAAATACAACGGCGAGAAGGGGTACCCCAATAATGAGCTGGGGACCATGGTCTCACTCACCAACTACGAACGCATGGCCTGGGCAAAAGAGGGCATCAAGTTAGCCATGCAAAATCCCTTGGGCTACGGGTTGATTGAGCGCTCCTTTGGGCATCTCGCCAAACTCAACTGGCCCGACTCCAAATTGCACCAAAGTCACAGCGGTTGGATAGACTTGGTCTTGGGTTTGGGTATCCCTGGAATCGCGCTGATCCTGACAAGTTTGCTGATCTTGCTCTATCAATTAGGCAGACTAGAAAGGGATATCCCTACAAGTCGAAATCCTGATGCCACCATGGTTTGGTGGGCGCTCTTTAGCGCACTCATCATGTGGTGCACCACCGAGATTAGTCAAAAGGTCTATTTTGACGCCCTCATTTTGTGGCTGACCTTAGGTGCGGGCGTAGGTTTAGGGTTTCAAAATAAGATAGCGGGTAATCCCCATGGTTGAGCAAATAGCTCAAGGCCAGCTTGGCCAATAGATAGCTGTAATATTTATAATGAGATAATCAAAAAGCAAGTATTCGATGGCGCGATTCTGCCGAACGATGTGAGCATTACTTTTTAGAAAATCCAGTTGATGACCGAGCCAAATCACTCCTCCAGAACCCAATCTTCAACAGATGAAAGCGACTCTATTGGTGGCGCTGAAATCTCCCTCCTTGATATCGTCAATTTTCTGACTGGAGCCTGGAAAAAACTCGCCATTGCAGCAGTGGTCGGTGCAATTTTAGGGTTCAGTAATTGGTATTTCCTGGGTAGCTACAACGCCGAGCTCGTTCTTAATAACAATGGCGGCACCGATTTAGTCGGCTGGCGCTCGCTGCAAAAAACCTTGCCCAACCTGGCAGATCAAATCATCGATGAGTCTAAGGTGCCGCAGGGTCAAGAAACCCTCTATCGCACCTTAAGTAATGCGGACTGGTGGCAAAAAAATACCACAGCCACCTACGGCATGAGTAAAGCAGACACCAAGGACTTAGCCTCGACTGCTGGCTTAGAGGCAGCTGGCACCTCAATTATGAGCTTAACGATTACAGCAGCTGGATCCACGCGGAATAAGGCGATCGACAATGCCCGCGGAGCAAAAAACTTTTTACTTCAAGGGGCTTCTTACTTATCGATCAAGTCGATGTTTAGCGCACAAGAATCCCAATTAATTAGCGCCGATGCCGGTATTTCGCAAAAGATCAACGCCGCCCAAGTCGAACTAGGATACCAACAAGAGCGCCTCAAAAGCTTGGAGTCCCTAGCCAAGCGCTTCCCAAACGAGCAAAAAACCATCAGCCAAGTAGTCGACCCCAAAGACTCGGGCGCCAAGTACATGCCGATCAGCACCCAGATCATTGCGGCCAATACGGACATCAATGCCAGCAAGGAGTCCCTCGAGCGCTTAAAAGACGCTCAGGCGAAAATAGCAGTCCTGCGCACCTGGGTCAAGCAGGTCTCACCCCTCATGAATGGGGAGAGCTATGACGGCATTGCCTTGACCAAAAAATTATTGGAGCAAGAGTCCCAACTACGGGCCACCTTAAACCCCAGCGATCCCAAGTCCCTGGCATTTGTGGATGATCTTCGCTCAACCTTATTGGCCAATGACGTGCGTTTTTCTAAAGGCTTTGAGATGAATACCGCCCCAACCGCGAGTAAAAAGGGCATGATCAAATCGACAGCCGGCGGATTGGTAGCAGCGTTTTTCTTGATGCTTTTGGCGCTCTTAGGGCAACGCGTGTGGGTTAGCATTAAAAGTGGTGGCGTGAAATCATGAGTCAAGCAAGTGCCAAGAGAGAAGCACGAGAGCGGGCATTAGCGGGCTTGAGTAGTTGAGCTTTCACTTGAGTAATCCATTGAAACAACTCCAGAAGAATCCCACCACGACATTACCTTTGTTTGTATTGGCTGGTGGGTTTGGAACAAGACTTCAATCTGTTCTTGATGGATACCCCAAAGCTCTTGCCCCAGTGCATGGCAAACCGTTTTTATATTTACAAGTTGAGCACTGGCTCAGTCAGGGGATAGATTCATTTGTTTTTTTGTTACACCATCATGCCGATGTAATTATCGAGTTTTTAAAAAGCGAAGAAAATAAACTCCTAAAAGACTGTAAGGTTCAATATGTTGTAGAGCCAAATCCAATGGGAACGGGTGGGGCAGTCGCTTATGCGATCAATCTGTTAGCCTTTGAGGGTGACTTTTTATTAACCAATGCTGATACTTGGCTTGGTTTGGGAATTGATGAAATGATAAAGGCATCTACCCCAGCAATTTTGGTTGTTAAGGTTGAGGATGTTGGGCGCTACGGGGAGGTTATATTCAACGATCATCGGCTGGTTACAGCATTTGTCGAAAAAAGAAACAACTTAAATGATGGTTGGATTAATGCTGGAATTTGTCGCCTGAATACAATTTTTTTTAAAGAGTGGGATGGGCAACCATTTTCGTTAGAAAGTAGCGCCTATCCGCAGCTGGTTGCGAAAAAAGTTTTATCTGCAATTGCTCTGGATACGGATTTTATAGATATTGGCATTCCGCAGGATTATGCAAGGTTTTGTCGCTGGATTGAATCTGAAAAAACGATTGGATTGTAAGTTATGGATAAATTTCAGATACTTGGAAAAGCGACTCTAAAAGAGGCTTTGGCGCGCATAGAGAGTAACCATCATGGAGTCATTTTTGTAGTAGATGATGATGGAGTAGTTTTTGGTGTTGCTACGGATGGTGACATACGTCGTAAATTGCTTAAGGATGGGTCGTTAGAAGATTTTATTAGTTCTTGTGCCAACACTAGTTTTGTTTGGGCCGATTTAAGCACTCCTCGTGAGACTTTGCTTAAGCAACTTGATCACCAAATTAGGGCAATTCCAATTTTGAATGCTGACAAGCAGCTCATCAATGTTGTGAGCCGCAGTCACTTGCCTGTCTTGGGTGAGGAGCGCACTTATGCTCGCGCTCGTTCTCCTGTCAGAGTTAGTTTTGGCGGTGGTGGATCGGACTTAACGCACTACTTTGCAGCAGAAGTTGGTGCCGTTATTAATGCAACCATAACTCTATACAGTCATGCCACACTTCGGCTTCGTGACGATGAGCATATTGAGATCTATTCTCGAGATTTAAACGAGTCATTAATAGCCGAGAATTTACAAGATGCATTGAACCGTGAGTGTAATTTTGGTCTTATTCAGGCGATCTTAAAGGTTGTGCAACCTGAATTTGGATTTGAATTGTATTTACATTCTGATTTTCCAATGAGTTCTGGGCTCGGTGGTTCAGCGGTCGTGTCAGCGGCTATATTGGGTTGTTTTAATCAATTTAGACAAGATAAGTGGGACTTGCATGAGCTGGCAGAGCTTGCTTATCAAGCCGAACGCTTATATTTTGGTATTGCGGGTGGATGGCAAGATCAATATGCCACGGTATTTGGTGGGATAAACTTTATGGAGTTTAGGATGGAGCAGAATATTGTTCATCCCTTGCGAATTCCTGCAGATATTTTATTGGAGTTAGAAGAAAGTTTAGTTCTTTGTGACACTGGAAACGCCCATGACTCTGGGAATATTCACCAAGATCAACAGCGTCATATGCAGCAAGAGAATGTGCAGAAAAAAGTTCAATCAAATGTTGATTTAACGTATGCAATTCGAAATCATCTGTTGCGTGGGCGATTATTCCAGTTCGGACAATTGCTAAATGAGGCTTGGCAATTAAAACGTCAATTCAGTAATAAAATTTCCAGCCCTTTACTTGATCAAATTTACGATGGGGCCTTGCAGCATGGCGCTATTGGAGGAAAGTTATTGGGGGCTGGAGGCGGTGGCTTTTTTCTTTTCTATGCGCTCCCATTCCAAAAGCATAAATTGGTTGAATGGTTAGGGTCTCAGGGATTAAAAATTCACCCATTTCGCTTCGATCCAGAGGGTCTAAGGACTTGGTCTGCACGAGAGAGTAAACATCATCAGGAAGCAAATAATTCATGAAGATTCAAATTGGAAGCTTTGAGATAGGCGCTGGTCGTACCTTCATCATTGCTGAAATTGGAAATAATCACAACGGGAGTTTTGATCGCGCGATTGAGATGATTGATCGCGCCGCTGAAATGGGTGTTGATTGTGTTAAGTTTCAGATGCGCCATTTAGAAGAGGTATATCGCAAGCGCTCTCTAAATAAGGATGGGGAGGATTTGGGTACCGAATATATCTTGGATCTCTTAAATCGCTTTGAGTTGGGCATAGATGAACATCGTAGACTTGCTGAGTATTGCTCTCGTAAAGGTATTTTGTATCTTTGTACTCCTTGGGATGCCCTTAGTGTTGATGTCCTTGAGAAATTTGATGTTCCTGCCTATAAGGTAGCCTCAGCAGATTTGACCAACTTGCCTTTATTGGACAGGTTGGTCAGTACTGGAAAGCCTTTGATTCTCTCTACTGGGATGAGTAGGTCCGAGGAAGTTCAGTGCACTGTCGATTTTCTAAATCGCAGAAATGCCACATTTATTTTGCTTCACTGCAATAGCACCTATCCCGCACCTTTGCATGATATTAATCTGAGGTGGATGCATCAATTGCGAAAAATTCATCCTTTAGTGGGCTATTCGGGACATGAGCGTGGAATCAATATCTCGCTTGCGGCTATCGCACTTGATGCTTGTGTTATTGAACGCCATTTCACATTGGATCGAGATATGGAAGGTCCTGATCATGCTGCCAGTTTAACTTACCTTGAATTTAAAAGGATGATTGAAGGGGTTCGTGAAATTGAAGAAGCCTTGGGTGTTGGTGGGGAGCGCCAACTGTCGCAGGGAGAAATGATCAATCGTGAAAACTTAGCAAAAAGTTTGGTTGCTACAAAAAAACTCAGTAAAGGAACGATTCTTTCTGCCGAGCATATAAAAGTCAGAAGTCCAGGCCAAGGTTTATCCCCGCAAAATTATGAAGCCTTATTGGGTCGAGTATTGGGCCATGACATGGTCGAAGAAGATTTTTTCTATCAATCTGATCTTGCAGATATCAGAATTGAGCCTCGAACTTATACATTCTCAAGGCCGTGGGGTGTTCCAGTTCGTTACCATGACTTTGGCGAATACTATTCCCGCATCAGACCAGATCTTTTTGAGTTTCATCTTTCCTACTCAGATATGGAATTAAATCCAAGTGAGTTTCTTAAGGGAGCTTATGATTGCGGATTTGTTGTTCACGCGCCTGAGTTGTTTGCAAATAGTAAGTTAATGGATTTAGCCTCCCCAGATGAGAGTTATAGGAAGTTTTCAGTTATAGAGACTCAGCGAGTGATTGATATTACGCGCTCTTTAAAGCAATTCTTTCCCAAGACTGTTCGCCCAATGATTGTTGCTAATATTGGCGGTTTTACTATGGACGAGCCTTTACCTTCAAATATTCTTGAAGCTTACTATGAGCGTTTTAAAATAAGTTTAGTTGAGCTTGATATGGAAGGGGTAGAATTAATTCCACAAACAATGGCGCCCTTTCCTTGGCATTTTGGAGGACAACGCTATCAAAATATTTTTGTCAAAATTGACGAGATTGTTGAATGGTGTAATAAATTGAACTTGCGTATGTGTTTTGATATTTCTCATACACAGTTAACATGCAATTACTTTGGCCTAGATTTCTATGACTTTGCTGAAAAGATTGCACCATTTACTGCCCATCTACATCTTGGCGATGCTAAGAGTCTGAATGGTGAGGGGCTTCAGGTTGGCGACGGCGATATTGATTTTTTGCGGCTTGGAAAAATCTTGGAGGCTGGATGCCCTGATGCATCATTTATTCCTGAGATTTGGCAGGGCCATAAAAATGGTGGCGAAGGTTTCTGGATTGCCTTAGATCGATTAGAAAAGTTGTTATGAACAAAAATATGCAGGTTCGAATTCATGCTCAAATTAGCGAGTCTATAGCCGTTAAGCAGAGCGTTTTAAACGACCAAAAAATTATTGAGCAAATTCAATTCTTGGCAAAGGCCTGCTTATCCTCACTTCGCGCAGGCGGCAAGATTATTTTTGCGGGCAATGGAGGTAGCTTTGCAGATGCCCAGCATTTATCAGCAGAATTTACATCCCGATTAATGTTTGATCGTGCCCCTCTTGCCTCTATAGCATTGGGAACAAATAATTCAGCGCTAAGTGCTATAGGGAATGATTATGGATATGGTCAAGTATTCGCGCGTGAATTAGTTGGCATTGGAAAGGTCGAAGATGTCTTTATTCCAATTTCTACCAGCGGTAATAGCCCGAATATTCTAGCTGCTGTTCACGTAGCTAAGGAGCTGGGAATTTTAACCATCGGTATGACCGGTCAACCCGGAGGGGGACTTATGTCGGCCTGTAATTGCTTGAGTATGCCTTCGGATCAAACTGCCCGAATACAGGAGTGTCACATTATGGTTGGACACATTATTTGTTCATTGGTGGAAGAAGAGTTTTTCGAAAGAAGACGAGTTAATGAATAAAGTCACGGCATTAATTCCAGCCAGAGCTGGCTCCAAAGGTGTACCAAATAAAAATATTCGCTCACTAGGAGGACACCCTTTGCTAGCTTGGTCTATTATGGCTGCAAAAAAATCTAGGTTGATAGATCGAGTTATTGTTTCGACTGATTCCGAGGAATATGCAAAATTAGCAATTAAGTTTGGGGCAGAGGCACCATTTTTGAGGCCCGCTGAAATTTCAGGTGATCGATCAACTGATTATGACTGTATTACACATGCTTTGGATTGGCTTGCGCTAAATGGTGGGGAGCCAGATTATATTGTTCATATAAGACCTACAACCCCATTCAGAGATCCTGCATATATTGACTCAGCAATTGAGGCTTTCCAAAAATCACTTATAAATGTTACAGCGCTAAGATCTGCTCATGAGATGTCTGAATCGGCTTATAAAACCTTTGAAATTACTGCGGATGGTCGATTTAAAAGGGTTGGTAGCGAAGGCACTGCACTTGATTCAGCAAATAATGCTCGCCAACAGTTCCCTATTACTTATCAGGCAAATGGTTATGTAGATGTTTTATTAACAAGCTTTATACGCGAGAACGGTCTAATCCATGGTGATTGGGTATTGCCATTTATTACACCAAGTGTTGTTGAGGTCGATACGGAAGATGACTTCTTTCAGCTTGAGTATCAACTCTCCCGCTCACCAAGCATAGCTTCGCAACTTTTTAATTAATTGAGGTTAATAAAAATGGCTGGATATGATTTTTCACGCAAACCTCAAAAGGTATCTCCGGTATTGACGGATTTTCGAAGAATCCAAACTGCAATTCCAGCGCCTGGAACTGAGCAGGTACTTGACCGCTTGGATAGATATGAATCAAGATCTATGCATGGACAGCTGCCCTTAGTTTGGGATCGAGCACAAGATTTTAGTGTGTTCGATAGCGCTGGAAACAAATGGATAGACTTTACTTCTACAATTTTTGTTGCAAATGTTGGGCACTCTAATCCGCATGTGAGTAAGGCAATTAGTGCTACCTTAAACAGACCTATTTATAGTTGCTACGCATATGGGAATGAGATGCGAGCCCAATATCTTGAGAAACTTATTCAATTTGCCGGAAGCCCTTTCGAAAAAGCTTTTTTATTATCAGCAGGTACAGAGGCTACGGAGGCTGCATTAAAGCTGATGAGAATGTATGGCCAAAAGCAAAATAAACGACGTCGCGGAATAATTTGTATTGAGGGTAACTGGCATGGTAGGACGCTAGGCGCTCAAATGATGAGTAGTAATTTGGCGCAACGAGATTGGATTGGCTATCAAGATTCAGATATTCATCACATTCCATTTCCTTATCCCTGGGCTCTTAATGGGAGCACCCCCGAAGCATTTCTGGAGGCTGGATTAAGTGGATTGGTTTCCTCTGGCATAGATCTTTCAAAAGATATTTGTGGCTTTATGCTCGAAACCTTTCAAGGCTGGGGGGCTGTTTTTTACCCCTCGGATTTTGTTAAGGCAATTGAGGTAATCTGCCAAAAAAATAATATCCTCTTAGCTTTTGATGAAATGCAGGCGGGATTTGGTAGGACAGGAGCTAAGTTTGGTTTTCAGCATTATGGAGTTACTCCCGATCTAATCGCTTGCGGGAAAGGGATGGGTGGCGGCGTTTCTTTGTCTGGGGTTTTGGGGCGCGCTGAGATTATGGATTTGCCAGATATTGGGAATATGAGTAGCACGCATTCTGCAAATCCATTGGTGTGCGCAGCGGGTCTGGCTGTCATTGAAGAAATTGAAGGTCGCAATTTAATTGATGAGGCAGTAAGAAAAGGTAGGCTTTTATTTGATGCATTACATGAACTCCAAGCTCTCTATCCAAATCGTATTGAACGATTGCTGGGCAAGGGATTAATTGCAGCTGTGCTATTTCGCCATCCAGAGACAGGTAAACCAGATCCATTATTTACCAGTCGAGTGGCCGAATTATGTATGCAAAAAGGGCTCTTGGTGGTTCATACGGGTCGAGAATCAATCAAGATCGGTCCTCCGCTTACGATATTGGATGAAGCGTTGTTAGAGGGGGTGGGCGTTATGGGTGAGGCAATTGCAGAGATTAGCTCGCAATGATCAAACAGATTCGCCATACCGGTCTAGTTGTTGCTGATTTAGATGCTGCTTTAATTTTTTGGAGAGATCTGCTCGGTTTTAATATTGATAAGCGGATGGATGAGTCCGGCCCCCATATCGATGCCATGATGGGCCTAAGAAATGTAGAGGTGACGACTGTAAAGATGAGCGCCCCTCAGGGTGGGATAATTGAGCTGCTTCATTTTAAGTCGCACCCTGATGCTGACGTATGGTGCGGCACACCCTATACAACAGGTTTTACTCATTTGGCTCTAACTGTCACAAACTTAGATGAGTGTTACAGGAGGTTAGGTGATGCCGGTTGCACTTTCTCGGCACCTCCACAATATTCAGCGGATGGAATGGTAAAGGTCATTTATTGCAAGGGGCCGGAAGGAGTCTTGCTTGAACTCGTTGAAATTCTTTAATTAAATTGGCATACCTATATATGAAGATTATTGAAAATAGTCGCTACGAAGACTGTACATTGTGTGGTTTACCTGCAAACAAAGTACTTTCGAGTGAGTTGAGGCGTGGTCAAGGACTTGTTTATTATTGCGATGTCTGTGAGCACGGTTTTTTGGTGCCAATGGAAGATTTTAATGAGAAGCAATATTATGCTGATAGCTACCGCCAAGAATATTCGCATAATGCGGAACCTGCTAGGACAAATGCACGAGAAATATTTGACACTTATCAGGGTTATCAGCGCGACCGTTTAGCGATAATCTCCCCCTATCTAAGGGATGACTTATCTCTACTAGAGGTTGGAGCTTCATCGGGCCAATTTCTTTGCAATATAAAAAATCAAGTAGCGCTTGTGAATGCCATTGAACTCGACAGGGACTGCTGTAGTTTTATGCAGCAAGAATTAGGCATAGATGCAGATTTTGAATTTTTAGGCAGCTCTAAATTTGCACATAAAACTTATGATGTGGTGTGTGCATTCCAGGTGATGGAGCATGTCGTCAATCCAGTTTTGTTTTTAAAGGACCTGATGAAGGCTGCGAAAAAAGGAGGGACAATTTTTGTAGAGGTTCCCAATTTAGATGATCCTTTGTTGTCAGTTTGGGATATTGCACCTTATAGAAAGTTTTTTTATCACTCAGCTCATTTGCATTACTTTACGGGCAATTCGTTGCAAAAAATTGCCACTGAGGCTGGTATTTTGCCACAGAATATTCAGCTTAAATATACGCAAGATTACAACCTTGTTAACCACCTTAATTGGTTGGCTAACGGTTCACCTCAGGCAACTTGTCATGTGGGATTGGCGGAAGTGGACTTTAAAGGCGCAAATGAGAAAATTGCCAATTGGTTATCTACCGAGTTAAGAGCTCTTAATGAGAAATATTTTTCAAAATTGGTGGCCGAAAAATCTACATCAAATATTATGATGATTTTAAAAAATGAATGACCGAATTGGGTTTATGCAGGGCAGACTTTCGCCTCAGGTCGGCGGGAAAATTCAAGCATTTCCCTGGGGGCATTGGCGCCAAGAATTCTCAATTTCTAATAGCCTTGAGATTCATCTCATGGAGTGGACCTTAGACCAAGATCGTTTATATGAAAATCCTCTGATGACAGAAACGGGACGTGCCGACATTCGCGCTTTATGCAAGATTAATGGTATTCAACTTCCCTCGCTTACTGGGGATTGTTTTATGCAAGCCCCATTTTGGAAGGTTGCCAGGGCTGAACGTATTGAATTGGAAAAAGATTTTATATCTGTAGTTAAAAGCTGTGCTGAGGTTGGGATATTAATTTTGGTTGTGCCGCTTGTCGATAATGGGCGCCTGGATAATATCGAGCAAGAGAATGAATTAATTTGGTTTCTCGAGTCTCAGGAAAGTTATTTTTTGTTAAATAAAGTTAGGATAGCATTCGAGTCCGACTATAGCCCTAATGAACTGGCGCGTTTTATAAAAAGATTAAATCCTGCTGTATTTGGAATTAATTACGACATTGGAAATAGTGCCGCCCTTGGGTTTGATCCGAGGGAGGAATTTAGCAAATATGGCGAACGTGTTATGAATGTTCATATAAAGGATCGTAAGCTGGGGGGTACTACTGTCCCATTAGGATCGGGAAACGCTAATTTTGATGTTGTTTTTGCTGAGCTCTCACGACTTGATTACAAAGGAAATTATATTTTACAAACTGCTCGGGCTATTGACGAAGATCATGCCAAAGTTCTATCTTTGTATCGCGATCAAACAATGACTTGGTTGAAAAAATATGCTCCTTAATCTTGCTGGAAAGACCGCGCTTATTACCGGCTCCTCTAAGGGTATAGGTTTTGCAATTGCTCAAGCTTTGCATGCTGAGGGGTGTAAGGTTGCTTTAAATGCTAGAAATTTAGATCGGTTGACTAAGGCAGCGAGCGAATTAAAAGGTTCTGTGACCATAGCTGGTGATGTAACCCAGGCCAATGAGGCCTGTGAGGTTGTTAACAAGGCTACTCAGTTGTTTGGTGGTCTTGATATTTTGGTTTGCAGTGTTGGTGGCGGTCATTCTGTGGCGCCTGGATGTGAATCCCCAGAAGAGTGGCAAAAAATGTTTGCTCTAAATCTTTGGAGTGCAACGAATGTAATCGAGGCATCTCTTGGCGCATTAGAGGATAGCGAGGGGGTAATTCTTTGCATCTCTTCTATATGCGGACTAGAGGTAGTGCCTGGTGCCCCCCTGACTTATTCTTCAGCTAAGGCCGCCTTAAACTCTTATATTCGAGGAATTGCTAGGCCGTTGGGCAAAAAAGGCATACGAATTAATGCAATAGCCCCTGGAAATATCTTATTTGATGGCTCAGTCTGGGCGAGAAAGATCGCAGAAGATGAAGATCGTGTTGTTGCCATGTTGGATCAAAGTGTTTCGTTAAATCGATTGGGAACACCCCGGGATATTGCAGGCCTATCTAGTTACCTTGTTTCAGAGAGGGCTAACTTTGCAACTGGTGGAATTTGGACTTTGGATGGCGGGCAAACACACTAGAGAAATATATTTTGGATGAATATGCAACTAAGCAATTTTAATTTAGATGGTAAAACTGCACTTATTACTGGATCAGCCGGTCTGTTAGGTATAGAGCATGCGGCAGCATTACTTGAGTGTGGAGCTCAAGTAGTGTTAACTGATATTAGCAAAGCGGCATTGGATCTAGCCCGATCTACTTTAGTGGTCGATTTTGGTAAAGCAAAAATTATCACTAAAGTTATGGATGTATCGAATCAAAATCAGGTTATGGGGACATTGGACGATCTCCAGCTGCAGGGAGTTCGTATCGATATATTAGTAAATAATGCAGCCATAGATCCTAAAGTTAGGGGTGATGAGGGGGTTATTGAGACTTCTCGTTTGGAGTATTTCTCGCTTGATCAATGGAATTTGCAGATAGCAGTTGGGTTGACTGGTGCTTTTATATGTAGTCAAGTTTTTGGTAGGGAGATGGCAAAAGATGGTTTAGGAGGCGTGATATTGAATATTGCCTCTGACCTGTCGGTAGTTTCACCGGATCAGCGACTTTACCGTAAGGAGGAAGTCTCCGAAAATATGCAGCCCGTAAAGCCGGTTACTTATTCTGTGATTAAGGCTGGTTTGATTGGCTTGACACGCTATCTAGCTACATACTGGGCGGAATGTAATGTGCGCTGTAATGCACTTTCTCCTGGTGGAATATTTAATGGCCAATCGGAGGAGTTTGTACAGCGAATTTCATCATTGATACCTATGGGTCGAATGGCTCAGCACGATGAGTATCGCTCTGCCATTCAATTTCTATGTTCTGACGCTTCAAAATATATGAATGGGCAAAATATTGTTATGGATGGTGGGCGATCGGTTTGGTAGATTATTTTTGGAAATTACCAACGGCGATCAAGTGATTACGCTAACGGAGAACCAAAGCACCTTCATCCCGCAGGGGCAAACCCACCGACTCGCTAATCCTGGCAAAACGCCGTTAGAGATTATTGAAGTGCAGTCCGGTAGTTATCTGGGCGAGGATGATATTGTGCGTTTTGAAGATACCTACGGTAGAAGTTAATTTAGAAAATAATAAAGAGTTCAATATATGACGAGTAATAAAACCAATCCGCAAAAAGTCGCGTTAATCACTGGCATCACTGGCCAAGATGGTTCTTACCTTGCTGAGTTCTTGCTGGAAAAAGGCTACATTGTTCACGGCATTAAGCGTCGTGCCTCTTCTTTTAATACCGAGCGTATCGATCACCTCTATCAAGATCCACACGTAAATCACCCGGATTTAATTTTGCATTATGGTGATCTAACCGATACCAGCAACTTAGTGCGCATTATTCAAGAATGTCAGCCAGATGAAATATATAACTTAGGGGCACAGTCACACGTAGCCGTTTCTTTTGAATCTCCTGAGTACACGGCGGACGTGGATGCCATGGGCCCCTTAAGAATGTTAGAAGCCATTCGCATCTTGGGTCTGGAAAAGAAGACCCGCTTTTATCAAGCGTCCACCTCTGAGCTCTACGGTTTAGTCCAAGAAATCCCCCAAAAAGAAACGACTCCGTTTTATCCAAGAAGTCCTTATGCCGTAGCCAAGATGTATGCCTACTGGATTACCGTGAACTACCGTGAAGCTTATGGGATGTATGCCTGTAACGGCATCCTCTTTAACCATGAGTCCAAACGCCGTGGTGAAACTTTTGTCACTCGTAAAGTGACGCGTGGTTTAGCAAATATCTCCCAGGGATTAGAGAAGTGCCTTTTCATGGGCAATATCGACGCGCTACGTGACTGGGGTCATGCTAAAGACTATGTACGCATGCAGTGGCTCATGCTCCAGCAAGATAAGCCCGAAGACTTTGTGATTGCTACCGGTGTGCAGTTCACGGTGCGGGAATTTATTATCCGCAGCGCCAAACAACTGGGCATTACTCTGAAGTTTGAAGGCACTGCCGAGAATGAAAAAGCCATCGTTGCCAGCATTGAGGGCGATAAAGCACCAGCCTTAAAAGTAGGTGATGTAATCGTGCAAATCGATCCACGCTACTACCGTCCTACAGAAGTAGAAACACTCTTAGGCGATCCAACTAAAGCCAAAACAAAACTGGGCTGGGTTCCCGAAATTACGCTGGATCAAATGATCGTCGAGATGGTAGCCAATGACTTAGACCAAGCCAAGCAACATGCGCTTTTGAGTAAGCATGGTTTTTCAGTATCTCTGGGCAAAGAGAATTAGAGGTATATTTTTTAATCAAGGTAATTTATGGTAATCAGCAGCAACTTAGCCCTACTTTTAAAAAATCTTTGGTTTCATGTTGGCCAACGCCGTAGAAGGCAATTTGGATTTTTACTTGTATTTATGTGCCTTGCCTCATTTACGGAGATGCTTAGCATTGGTGCAGTATTGCCTTTTCTAGGCGTGCTGACTTCGCCTGAACGCATTTTCTATCTTCCAATTGCACAGCCCATTATCGATGCACTAAGTCTAACTGAGCCCAGACAGCTAGTGTTACCACTTGCTGTTACCTTCGGTGTGGCAGCATTTATTGCTGGGGCTACGAGATTGATGTTGGTTTGGGTTAACACTAGACTTTCTTTTGCCATCGGAGCCGACCTTAGCGCCAGTATTTATCGTCGTACTTTATATCAACCTTATTCTGTACATTTAGCACGAAATAGCAGTGTGATTATTTATGGTATTACGGTTAAAACGAATAATGTTATTTACGATGTGATTTTTCCAATCTTAACGCTTATAAGTTCAAGCATTATGCTTATGGCAATTCTACTAATCCTGTTGTTGATAAACCCCTCAATTACATTGCTTGCTTTTGGCTTTTTTGGTTTAATTTATGCATTGATTATTTATTTGACCCGCAAAACTCTATTATTGAATGGTCAAATTAGTGCACGCGAATCCCCGCAGGTGGTCAAGTCACTACAAGAAGGTTTAGGCGGCATCCGCGATATATTAATCGATGGTAGTCAAGCTACTTATTGCGAAATTTACAGTAGCGCAGATTTACCACTCCGTCGCTCTCAGGGTAGTAATATATTCATTGGATCTAGCCCACGCTATGCAATGGAGGCCTTAGGCATGATATTTATTGCCCTGCTGGCTTATGTATTGACTGGACAGTCTGAAGGTGTCGATAAAGCAATACCTATGTTAGGCGCTTTGGCTCTTGGTGCGCAACGTTTACTACCAGTGTTACAACAAGCCTATGCTTCTTTGTCAAGCATACAGGGCGGTAAGGCATCATTGCAAGATACGCTTTTGCTCCTCAATCAACCATTGCCAAAGTACGCAAATCAGGCGGTTACGCAGCTATTACCTTTTAATTACTGTATTAACCTTAAAGACCTCGATTTTCGTTATTCTGATAACGGTCCATACATACTTAAGGGGATAAACCTCTCAATTACCAAAGGTTCCCGCGTAGGCTTTATTGGCGTTACTGGTAGTGGAAAGAGTACTCTGCTTGATGTAGTAATGGGATTGCTCGAGCCAACAAATGGAGTATTGGAGGTTGATGGCGAATGTATCTTGCCCGGCAATCTTCGTAGTTGGCAGAATCATATTGCGCATGTGCCACAAGCGGTATTTTTAGCTGACAGTAGTATTGAAGAAAATATCGCCTTTGGTGTGCCTAAGAACGAAATTAACGCTATACGCGTTCGTCAAGCTGCTCGACAAGCTCAAATTTCCGATAGTATAGAGAGCTGGCCCAACCAATACCAAACGATTGTAGGAGAGCGTGGTATCGGCCTTTCAGGGGGTCAACGTCAGCGTATTGGAATTGCGCGGGCATTATATAAGCGAGCGGACGTCATTATTTTTGATGAGGCAACTAGTGCCTTAGACAATGAAACAGAGCTGGCGGTTATGCAAGCCATTGAAAGTCTTAGTAGGCATCTTACGATATTGATTATTGCCCATCGAGTGACAACTCTAAAAAATTGTACCCAGATTGTAGAATTGGGTGGAGGTCAAATTAAACGTATTAGTACTTATAAAGATATTCTTAATTAATTAGTTTAATTAGCCATTCATAAATAGTCACCCCATGAAAATTCAGTCTGATTTTGTAAAAAAGCCTTTAATAGATAAGGGGCAGGAAAAACCAGTCATCATAATGCAGCCAGGCCCGATCCACCTATTTTGGACGACTGGGTGCTTCTATTTTTGGGAGCTTAAAAATAGTTTTAACTTTGTTTTTTTGGTCCCAGATAATTATAGGCAGAGCATAGATTTTCAGAAATTAGTGAGTTTGTCTTCTGTCCTCCATGTTGAATATGAATCAAATAAAGAGGGCCTTAGTTTACATAGAAATTATTTCAAAAAGTATTCAGAGCTTCTTTTGATTTATCGGCCAAGCCATATTTTTATGTATAACCAAGCATTTATTGATAATATGTATTTAAATTATTTAAGTAAGAAAATCTGCAAAACAGCAGACATATTTTGTTTTCAACTTGGGCGACTGTCAAATGATTGGCGAACTGATCATGCTAATGCGAAATCCGAGGCAATAGGGAGAATGGCAAAGCGTTATTTCATTTTTGCGAAGTTACCGTTATTCGCTGAAATAACTTTAATGATTAAAAAGAGAGGTGAGTATTTATTTAACTATAAATTGGCCCCATATATTACGGCTGGCTTCTGTTTTTCTCCGCCACTTAATATTTACAATGGAGAGGTAGATATTTCGACCATGATTTCGTATACTTCCGCCAAAATGAATACCCAGCTTACATACTCTGAAAGAGAGTTCAAGGGATTTCATAAATTAGGCATTAGAAATCTCAAGTTAATAAAGCATCCCCTTGCAAATGTTGGGGAGAGTTTTTTCAAATTTATGCATGGTGAAATTAAGATGGAAGAGGCCATCCTAGTTTTGCCTTCGTACGGCTTTACATCAAAGTTGCTACAAGAAGGTTGGAGTCAAGCAGAAGTTGTTGAGCATGTTTCAAGTTGCTGGATTGAGGCCTTAAGGGCTTTGCTTTTGAGATTTCCAGGGCATGGTCTCAAAATGAAATTGCATCCAGTATCTCAGCAAGATGAGAATTGGAGGGCAATTCTTAAAAAAATTACCACAGAATTCAATGAGTTGGAGGTGATTGATTCGGTCGAAAGTGCTGAATGGTGGATTGTCAAGTCGAGAGTCATTGTTGGCGACGTAACCTCCGCCCTTTGGTGGGCAGCAATGTATGGTGAGAAAATCGTATTAAGCTTGGATATATTCGGCTACCAAGGTGGGGGCGACATGAAACAGGATGCAGGGATTCAGTATTGTGCATCTGTTGGTGATATAGAGTATGTCTGTGATTTAAATATAGCCGAAAAGTATCAGATCCCACAAACATTGTCAGATATAGTCAAAGGGGGTGAGCATGAAATGTCCAATTTGCAGTAAATCGATGACCTCAAAATTTATTGCTACTGTGTTGGAAAAATATTCTGCGCATTTTGATTTCTGTGATTACTGTGGATTTTTAAGGGTTCGTGAGCCATATTGGTTGAATGAGGCCTATTCAAGTGCTATAGCCTCTACAGATACCGGGCTTGTACAGCGGAACAAAGATCTTGCTCGTATGTTGGCGTCGCTTTTGTACTTTGCAATGGGCGAACGTGGGAATGGCTGTTATTTGGATGCGGCTGGGGGATATGGCCTACTAACCAGAATGATGCGGGATTATGGGTTTAATTTTTATTGGTCTGATAAGTACTGCAGCAATCTCGTTGCACGTGGATTTGAAGCTGGGGATGCTCTTGGTATATGCCAGGCAGTAACTGCTTTTGAAGTCATGGAGCATCTTGAGGATCCTATAAATTTTATATCTGACGTTTTAGTCTACTCAAAATCAGATACATTTATTTTTTCAACACAATTGTTTGAAGGCGCCCCGCCATCACCAGATAAATGGTGGTATTACTCTTTGGAGACTGGTCAGCATATTGCATTTTTTCAACGACGTACATTGTTGATGTTGGCAGAAAGGCTTCAGATGCAACTATACAGCTTTGGTAATTTTCATATTTTCACCAGTCGGGTTTTGTCTGCTTCCAAGGTGAGAATGTTCTCTGGTAGAGCTAGCTTCTTGTTTGCACCTCTTGCCAAAAGATTTCTTCAAAGTAAAGTTATTTCTGATCATCTAGAAATGGTACGACGCCTTTCTAGCGCCAGCGGCAGAAGAAAATAATGCGTATTGCTTTTGATTTCCAGATATTTTTATTGCAAAAATACGGAGGTATTTCTCGTTACTTCGTTGGGTTGGCTGAAAATCTTCAAACGCAAGCTGACGTTAAGATTGTAGCACCTCTACATATTAATTCTTACCTTAACAACCTTTCGGATAGCTTGGCCCCAGGGATTCGAATCAAGCGAATTCCAAAGACGGGACCCTTATTATTTGCTGCTAATAATTTATTGTTTAAGCCAATAATAAATCGCTTGCAGCCTGACATTATTCATGAAACCTACTATTCACTTAATAGTTATGCCCCAAAATCAGCGAAACGGGTTGTTACTGTTTACGACATGATTCATGAACGATTCCCTTCATTATTTAATGCGGGGCATTTCAATACCGAGGCAAAGAGAATCGCTGTGCAGAGAGCTGATCATGTCATTTGCATATCAGAGCATACACGTAAAGATTTAGTCGAGTTATTTAATGTCGATGAAAATAAGCTATCAGTTGTTTACCTTGGCTACGATTCAATGCAAAGGCATGATTGTGAAAACAGCATGGTTTATAGATTTTTAGGCGGTAGACCTTATCTCTTGTATGTTGGCTTTCGAGGGGGACATAAAAACTTTGAAGGTATCGTGAAGGCATACGCTAGTTCTTATTTTCTGAGGAAGAGTTACTCCCTTATTTTCTTTGGTGGTGGTAATTTCAATGATGCAGAAATTAGGCTCTTTCTTGATCTGGGTTTAGATATGAATAATATTTCCCAGCTTTCCGGGGGGGATCAATTGCTGGCTTCTTGTTATCAGGGTGCGGCCGCCTTTATTTATCCTTCGTTGTATGAAGGGTTTGGTATCCCTCCTCTGGAAGCTATGTCATGTGATTGCCCTGTGATTTGTACCAATGCCAGTTCAGTTCCGGAGGTAGTTGGTGAAGCTGGGGAGTACTTTGAGCCAGATCAGATTGATTCAATTAGATATGCTATCGAGCGAGTTTTGAAGTCGAGCAAACGGCGCGCTGAATTAATTGAAAATGGAAGGATACGTTGCCATATTTTTTCATGGGCACGTACTGCAAGTGAGACTTTAAATATCTACAGGAAGGTAATCTGAAATAGATTGGACTCTACATTTAAATGTAGATAAAAGACTCCCACTTCTATTTTGAAAAAATAAATATGCTACTAAGTGTTCTAACGCCAACATTCAATTGCGCTAAAACCTTGAGCGCAACTTTGCAAACAGTACATGAATTAGAGGGGTTTTTCCCGCATATGGTTGAGCATTTAATAGGGGATGCGGGATCAACCGATGGCAGTATTGAAATTATTTCCCAATATTCCGCTCAATCCACTTGGGTAAAGAGTTATGCGCTAGCTGGGTTGAATATTCCAGAAACATTAAATAAACTTTTATTCCATGCTAGTGGTCGATGGATTGTCGTCTTGAATGGGGATGATTTTTTTATAGTCAAGAATGTTGTTACCCTGTTGGGTAAGATATTTCCAGAGGAGCCATCGATATTATGTGGTCAAGTATCCGTAATATCTTTTGAAGGGGCTTTGATAGGGTATCGGGATTGTGACCCTAGTCGATTGGATAAATTTATGTCAATTAATCATCCTGCGATGATAGTGGATAAACGACTGTTTACAAAGATTGGAAACTTTGATGAGACAACGCCAGTGACTTATGATTATCTATGGACTTGGCGCGCATTTCGTGCTGGAACCCCCTTTATTAAGCAGGAGCTCATCATTGCTAGCGCTCGTTTAGGGGGCATTAGTCAGACTAGGGCTCATCAGGGTGCAAAAGAAATTCTTGGATCAAAAATAAAAAGTGGCGTTTTTTTTGTACCATTAATGGTTTATATATTATTTCTCAGCAAGTTATTTTTTCGGAAGTTATTGCCAGTATCGTTAGCAGGCCTAGTAACTCAGGCGTACAGAAAAATTAAAGGTAGTATTGAGCATTATTAATGAAATAATCAAATTGCAAATCACGATTGATTAATGATTTTGGTGATGTAGCTAATCTAGTTAGATTTTTTAAGGAAAATGCATGAATAAGCAGTGGATTGTAGTAACGACAATCAATCCTCCCACAGAGGCAATTGAGGTTATATCGAAGATGGCTGAATCTGGATGGTCTGTAGTAGTGGTTGGCGACCGAAAAACTCCCTCTGACTGGGCGGCCCCCAATGTTAATTACATTTCAATTGATGATCAAAAATCTTTATTCGGTGACCTTGCTGATATGATCCCATATAACCACTACTGCCGTAAAAATCTTGGATACTTGTATGCGATTTCTCGGGGTGCTACTTGTATATTAGAAACGGACGATGACAATATTCCATACGAGAATTTTGGCCGCGTAACTAACGAGCAGCTTAAAGTGCGCATGATTTCTGGAGCAAAATGGATTAACATCTATAAACATTTTGTTGATGGGCTTATTTGGCCCCGCGGATTGCCATTGGATGAAATCGAAAGTTTAGGGGATGTTTCTAATCAACAGATTCTAGGCTCATTTCCTATCCAACAGTATCTTGCTGATTTAGATCCTGATGTGGATGCGGTCTATCGATTGGTAATTAACAAGGAAATAGTCTTTACTGGGAAATCAGCATTTGGGTTAGAAAAAAATAGTTGGGTACCCTTTAATTCACAAAACACTTTGTTCTATAGCGTTGCATTTCCATTACTGTATCTGCCGTGTAATGTGAGTTTTAGAATGACTGATATTTGGAGATCATTTGTTGCGCAGCAGGCCTTGTGGATATTAGGCTATAGAATTGCCTTTTTACCTTCTACTGTAAAGCAGGTGCGCAATGAGCATAGCTTAATGCGAGATTTTGAAGATGAGATTCCAGGATACATTCAAAATAAGAAAATTATTGACTTACTTTCTAGGAGGGCGGAAACACTACATCCTTCAATGGGATTAGCGAATATTGTGCGTGAATTATGGAGCGCATTAAATATCGAAGGAATCATTCCTGATGTAGAAATGAATATACTGGACAGCTGGCTTGCTTCAATGACAAAGTCAGTTCAGGGATTTAAATGATTAGTTATATTGTCCCCAGCTATAACCAAGGTCAGTATATTAAATATACCTTAGATTCCATTCTATCCAATATGGGTGAGAATGACCAATTAATTATTGTGGATGGTGCCAGTAAAGATAATACGCATGAGGTGGTTAAATCTTATCTTGCAGATAGTCGTATTGACTGGCGTAGCGAGCCAGATCGTGGCTTTTCAGATGCAATGGCCAAGGCTTTGAAGTTGGTTCGCAATCCAATCGTCGGTATTATGAGTTCAGATGACGCTTATAAGCCAAGTATCCGCGACAGGGTATTATCGCTTTTCAATAATCCGGAGACGGTATTGGTCTATGCTGATTATGAAATGATTGATGTTTGCAATCAACGAATTGGTAAATTTATTCATGGTGCAGCAGAGCTTGAAGATGTTTTGTCATTAAGGGTGATCCTGCCGCAATCCTCTGTTTTTTTTCGGCACTCGGCACTTGATGGAAAAGAAATTCTTGATTTGAAGCATGATTATATTGCAGACGTAGTGTTATTCAATCAAATATGTATGACTGGTAAGTTTGTATATGTGCCAGAGATCTGGTCTCAGGTGCGCAAACATGATGGATCGCGCAGTGGTAAATATGATCCCGGCCTGCAATATCTCAATGCTTTAGAAACTACGCTCAGTGGGATGCCTGTAGACATGAAGGAAAAATGTTGGGCTGGTGCGTTACTACTTCGAGCAAGACATTTAGCTACATTGAATCAACGCAGGAAAGCAAGTAGAATTTTGCTGGCATCATTCGCTCTAGACCCAAAGTTACTAAATCATTGGCTGTTGTCGCGCACCCTTTACTATATATTTTTTGGTTCTATTGGAATAAATTTTCTACAATATATTCGCAGCAGGAGTCAAAAAATCAATTGATTGAAATGCCAATATTTCGATTCAAATAAATTCGCCTATAAGAATGTAGGGTAGAAGCCATGCTAAAAATACTCTTCTTTGCCAATACTTTTTGTTGGCAAATTGGCATCTCACATGGTGAATCTAAGCTTGGCGCCAATGTAGTTGTGACGATGGCCATTGGCTTGATCCTGTTGGTTCAGGGAAAGATATTTAAAAAATTTCCTTTAATTAGCATACCGATAATTGCATTTATTGGAATCTACTCTTTGCCAATAGTGTTTATTGGGCCATGCCAAGACGAGTATCTTAGGGCTGCAATTAGTGGTTGCGTTTTCATATTATTTTACTTGGTAGCTTTTGAGGTTGGTCGAACAGCAAGTAATGAAGATTGGGCAGATTTACAAAACTGTGCAATGTCTGCTTTGGCAATTGGGGCCGCAATGGTTTTACTTGAAGTTACCTTTCCAGAGTTATTCCCTAACACTTCTGGACTTCGTTCGATGGGAAAATATTCTGGAATTTTTTCGGAGCCAAGCGCATTAGCAACAGCACTTATGCCAAGCATAATTATTTTATTAAATGCCTCGGTTAGAAGGAAAGTTATATTTGGAATTGTATCGGTTGCAGTTTTATTTTTTGTGACAAAAACCGCAACTGTTATTGGCGTGATGTTACTTTACTTGATCTATTCAATATTTTTTAAGTGGCCCTGGCGTGCATCAAGCAAAGTAATGATTGGTGGATTAATTACTTTATTTTTCTTTACAATTTTTGGATATGATGAATTTGTTGATCCTGTTGCCAATAGAATTTTAGGTTTATTTCTTGGCGAGAATACTGACCAGGTCTCCAGTATGGTTTATATCGCAGGAATTCAAGATGCTACTGGAAACTTTTTGCGGACTTTTGGGTTGGGTACTGGATTTAATACAATGGGCTGTAATCCGATGCCGTATAGCTCAATACGTGACTACCTAGCCATCTCTAATTTGGATGGCCTTAATGCTAGGGATGGATCCTTCCTGTTATCAAAGTTAGTTTCAGAATTTGGATTATTTGGCTTCGTGGTAGTGGCAATTATCTGGCGCAACATGAGGAGCATAGAACTTATTTCAATGTCAAAAAAGATGGAAAATTTTTATATCATGAGCTCAGTAATATCAAGCCTTCTACTATCTTTTTTATTCCTTTCAATGGTAAGATCATCTGGATATTTTCATGGAAGTATTTTTATGGCTATATTGGCCCTTGGAGGTGGTTTTCGCCTAATGCGCCTACAGATTTTTAAGTTAAATCGCCTTTAAATATGGCTTGCATATTGAATGCACTAAAAATAAGACAGCAATTGAATAAAAATAAATATATATTCATCGATGGTTTGCGAGGAGTTGCGGCCCTATTGGTTGTGATTTTTCACCAGCAGCTTAGTTTTATTTCCTCAGAGAGTCCGATCTCTAAATACAGTACTCCATGGTGGTTTATTCTTGGTTTTTTTGATTTAGGTAAATTTGCAGTTGTAATTTTTTTTATGGTCAGCGGATTTCTCATCCCCTCAACGCTACGCGCCCCTAATTCATCGGTAGCTATTTTTGCAACTCACCGATTTTTCCGGCTATACCCTGCGTATTGGTTTTCTATAGTTTTCTTTTTTTTGAGTTGTTACTTCTTAAAAATAGATACAAAATTTACTATTGACATTATTTTGCTCAACCTTACTATGTTGCAAAATTTTTTTGGCAAGGTGAATATATTAGGTGTTTATTGGACTCTTGCCATTGAGCTAATTTTTTATTTTTGTTGCGCATTTCTTTTTACTTTTAGGTTATTGAGTCAGAACTTTTTAATTATTTTGTGCCTATTTTTTATGGGCTTGGCTATTGCATTACTGAGATTTTTTACGGGAAAAGAGTTACCGGTTGCTATTTTTCTTGCATTAATCGTGATGTTTTTAGGTGATATTTTTCGTCAATATGATGAAGGTCAATGCAGTAAGGCTGAAGTCAAGAAATGTTTCATCATGGTTTTGGCATGTATTGTGCCAATCATATTTTTTGCCTACCAAGAGTTTTTCTTATGCTATCTTTTGACCTATTATTTTGCTATCTTTGCTTTTTACTTTGCTTTTATTTATGCAGATAATTTTTCCGCAAGCCAAAATACGCGCCTTCTCTCTAACTTTTTTGGAGGGATGTCTTATAGCGTTTATTTAACGGGGCCAGTTTTGCAGGTTGTGATCTTTGAACTTTACTACAAAGATCATGGTAACAAGTATATTGCCACCGCACTTTTTCTGGTTAGCGTAGTAATGATATCACTTATTATTTTTCGGTTTATTGAAGAGCCTTGCATGCGATTGGGAAAATATTTTAGTAAAAAACTGAAGTCTTTGAAACAATAGAATTTCTGATAGGCGATTCGATGCGATTGATTGTGATTAATGACCACGGAGCTATAGTTGGTGGAGCTTCTCAGGTGGCAATTTCATCTTTGAATGAGTTAGCAAATAATGGGATTGATGTAACTTTCGTTTCGTCCATTCCTCCTGTTGATGCTTGCATTAACCATGATAAGGTGCGAGTGTTAAATTTTGGTGGATATGATTTGATTAACAATCCTTCGAAAATTGATGCTGCTCTTCATGGAATTTGGGATAATCAACATTCCAAAAAAATTAGTAATTTACTAGACGAATATAGCCCAAAAGAAACGATTATTCATTTACATACTTGGACTAAATCATTAACTTCCAGCGTAGCACATCAGGCTATGATTAAAGGGTTCAAACTGGTCATCACGTTACATGATTATTTTTCTATTTGTCCAAACGGTGGGCTTTATAATTATAAAAAAGGAGCTCACTGTGAAATGTCTCCCATGTCTACATCATGTTTTTTGAGCAATTGTGATTCTAGAAGTTATATTCACAAGCTATGGCGTTTTTCTCGTCATTTTGCCCAAAATCATGTGGCTAAGTTGCCGAATGGCTTAGATTATTTCATTTCGATCTCTAGCTATAGTGAAAGTCTCCTGCGCCCCCATCTTCCATTAAGTGCTAAATTTTATCGAGTTCCAAACCCCATTGAAGTTTATGAGCCAGTGGCTTCTACCCCATCAAGTAATCAATCATTTTGTTTCATAGGTCGACTTTCTCCGGAAAAAGGGGGGAAACTTTTTGCAGGCGCAGCAAAAGCAGCCAATGTTCCAGCCGTCTTTATCGGATCTGGAATAGAGAGAGAGTCAATTCTTCATGAATACCCTGAATCTCAAATGCGGGGCTGGCAAAATCGATTTAATGTGAATTCTGGAATTGCCTCCAGTCGCGCACTTGTTTTCCCTTCTCTTTGGCATGAAACGCAAGGATTGGTCGTCCTGGAGGCTGCTGCACTGGGAGTTCCATCCATAGTTTCTGATGGATGTGCCGCAAGGGACTATGTCACTCACGGTGAAACAGGTTTAGTTTTTAAATCAGGTAGCACTGATGATTTGGTAAGATGTTTAAAGCTTTTGCAGGCGGATCCCATGTTAGCGGATACAATGGGTCGAGAGGCATTTAGGCGTTACTGGGCCAATCCCAGTTCGCTAGATACCCACGTAAAAGATCTCCTGAATTGCTATGTTGAAATAATGAAGGATGCTAAAATATAGGTAATGAGAATTGCAATTGTTCACGACTGGCTTGTTACCTACGCTGGGGCGGAACGTGTTTTGGAAAAAATGCTTGTTTGCTTTCCAAAAGCTGAAATTTTTAGTATCGTAGACTTCATATCTCCAGATAATCGTAAATTTATCGCCGACAAGCATGTGGCTACTTCATTCATTCAGGGATTACCAAAAGCTAAGCTCCATTATCGCAATTATTTGCCATTAATGCCATTGGCTGTTGAGCAGTTTGATTTAAGCGATTTTGACATCGTTATCTCGAGTTCTCATGCAGTGGCAAAAGGTGTTTTAACTGGCCCTGATCAATTACATATTTGCATGTGCTACTCACCAATTCGATATGCGTGGGATTTGCAGCATCAATATCTTGAAGAGTCTGGTTTAACTACAGGAGTCAAGGGTTGGCTTGCAAAATATATTTTGCATAGAATTAGGATTTGGGATTTGCGCACTGCAAATGGTGTTGATGTATTCATTGCTATTTCAAGTTTTATTTCTCGACGGATTTGGAAGGTGTACAGGCGCACATCCATAGTTATTTATCCTCCTGTGGATGTGGATTCTTTTGATATTTGCAATGATAAGGAGGATTTCTATTTAACCGCTTCCCGAATGGTGCCATACAAGAAGATTGGGCTAATAGTGGAGTCTTTTAAAGAAATGCCCAATAAAAAACTGATCGTAATTGGAGACGGTCCTGATTTTGAAAAAATCAAATTATTATCCGGGCCTAATGTAACTCTTCTAGGATTTCAATCATTAGATATTTTATCGATGTATATGAAAAAATCTAAAGCATTTATTTTCGCTGCTGAAGAGGATTTTGGGATTACGCCGCTAGAGGCTCAGGCATCGGGTACGCCAGTAATTGCCTATGGCAAGGGCGGCGCGTTAGAAACCATTGTAGGTGAAAATATTGAGGGCAGGAAAAGGACAGGCGTATTTTTTTACCATCAAACAACTGAGGCAATTGTTGCCGCTATTAATGAATTTGAGGTCCTACCTGATAAAATTTCTCCTGCAGATTGTCGAAACAATGCGATGCGTTTTTCCCCAAAGCGTTTCTGTGATGAATTTAAGGGTTATGTAGAGGAAGTTTATCAAAAATTTATTCGCAATGGGCACATATAAAGTACTCCCTAACTATGGGGTTTGAATGATGAGTATGACTAGTCAATATTTTGAGCGAATTTTTTGCCAATCCCCTTTTGATAATTTTATTAAATCTTATGCCCCACCAATTAGCCTCTGAGCCAAAAGAGGCCTTCCCCTACAAAGCCCCCACTTTAGAGATACTAATAAAGTACCCCCATATATTTGATCTAAAGGAAACGTTGCCCCCACGTTTTTTCAAAATTTTTTTTGACAAGCTGGTAGCGCTCATATTTATTTTGTTGTCGGCACCCATATTTCTGGTATTAAAGTTTGCCTTCCTAATTGAGGGTTGGATGTTTCCAGAGTGTGCTGGACCCATGTTTTTCTATTACAACGGGGTTAGCGCTGGCAAGATAATCCCTAAGTATAAGATTCGCCTTATTAAAACAAAATATATAGAGCCCGAAGGAGCCAAGAGACATGATTGGATTGCCTATTCTGCGGAGTGGACGCCAGACAGCCGAACCTATATTGGTCAATTTGTTAAGAAGTTCTACTTGGATGAATTGCCTCAATTTTGGAGCGTCCTAAAGGGTGATATGAGTATCGTAGGCCCTCGTCCTCTATCGGTATTGCACTATGAGCGAGATCGTGCCCAAGGCAATGTTACGCGTTTCTTGTTGCGTGGGGGGCTTTTGGGATTGGGCCATATTAACAAAGGCACATCTGAAATGGGCAATCCCGTTTATGAGTACGAATATGTTGATCAATATTTGAAGCGCTCTTCCTTCGGATTGCTTTGCTTAGATCTCTGGATAATCTGGAAGGGTATTCTTGTGATTGTTAAGGGTGGAGGTCATTAGCCTTATTAATCACCAATATGCTTTACGTAGCTCATTACCGAATCAGTCTTTGACATCAGCCCGACTGCATAATTTTCCCGGAATTTAGCAAATCCCCCGTATCACCAAGTCGCGTGGAGCGGGTAATCCCCACCATTAATCACCACTCTCAGAGGTGGGGTTAATTAAGTAGCCAAGGTAAGTCGCTGTTTCGGGGTGATGCCGACCAATGCAATTTTTGGATGTTGGTGATTGTATTTATATATCCATTGTGTTGCAAACTTTTGAACTTCATTAATACTTTCCCAATAATGCTGGGAAAACCGCTCGTATCTAACGGTGCGATTAAATCGTTCGGTAATACCCCTGCCCCTTAATCTAAGTTAAAAGTAGAATTTCTAAGTTGTTTGATTTAAAGGAAATTCTATGAAGACCTCCCGCTTTACCGATAGCCAAATCATGGCCATCCTTAAGCAAGCCGAAGCTGGCATGCCAGCCCCTGAACTATACCGTGAACACGGCATTAGCATCGCCAGCTTCTATAAGTGGCGCGCCAAGTATGGCGGCATGGATGCCTCACTGATGTCTCGCGTTAAAGAACTAGAGCTTGAGAACGCCCGCTTAAAGAAGATGTATGCGGAGGTTCAGCTCCAAGCCGATGTCCTTAAAAAAGCCTTACAAAAAAAGTAACTCGGCCATCTCGTAGGCGCGAGATGGCCAGCCAACAAGTTCAAAGTGGGCGAATGAGTATCCGTTTAGCTTGCGACACCTTTGTGATTAGTCAGACTTGCTATCGCTATCACCCGAAGCTATCGACCGAAAATGCCCTTATTGCTGATTGGCTGGTGCGCCTCACCCAAAATCAACGGAACTGGGGTTTTGGGCTTTGCTTTTTGTACTTGCGTAACGTCAAAGGCTTTACTTGGAACCATAAGGGGGTGTATCGCATCTATCGGGAGTTAGAACTGAACCTCCGGATCAAGCCCCATAAACGCTTGGTTCGCGAGAAGCCTGTGCCATTGGCAGTGCCTGAGGGCATCAACGATACGTGGTCCATTGATTTTATGC
>Ga0316218_1000754_pt1 | contig 41188 bp, 25 predicted proteins | sample TBH18003metaG_FD_203634 | JGI IMG/M metagenome (GOLD analysis project Ga0316218, IMG submission 203634) | Freshwater microbial communities from Trout Bog Lake, Wisconsin, USA - TBH18003 | ecosystem: Environmental > Aquatic > Freshwater > Lake > Hypolimnion/Profundal zone | place: USA: Wisconsin...
CAGCAGCAGCAACTTCTTTAGTTTTAGCAGCTTTATCAGCAACGTTGATCAAATCAACTTGAGCTTTTTTGCCGTATTTGTTAGCAACATCAATTACACCTTTGATAGTACCAATATCAGCACAACCAAGAACTGTACAGATATCTGCACCAGCTTTGTAGAATGGCTCAGCTTCATAGAAACCAGCATCCATTGTTTTTAAATCAACTAAGATTTTGTTGTTTGGGAATTTAGCGCGTAAAACTTCAAGCAATTTAACACCGTTATGCTTAATGCATGGTGTACCGATTTCAAGAATATCTACGTGCGGTGCTACTAGTGTTGCTAATGCAACTGTACCGTCAAAATCTAATGAATCTAATGCCATTTGTGTTAATGCCATGGTGCTCTCCGATAAATAATTGTTAGGGTATTACATGTTTGTTGCTATTTTAGTGAAAATTTAACTGCAAACCAACAGTTACAATTGCAATTTTCAATGTCACAAAAAACTGGACACTTATAATAAATGCCTAGCTAATATATGTCAATTCTAATACTTCTCTATTACCTTTTTATTACAAAAAAGTTGCAATTATAATTTTGCGCTTAAAGCTACTTCTAGTTTGTTTTGATCAATAACGAAACCACGGATACCTTCAGAAAGTTTTTCAGTAGCCATCGCATCTTCATTTAGCGCAAAGCGGAATTCACTTTCACTCAATTTAGCCGGAGCTGAAGCTTTAACGCCGCCATCTATTAGTAAACGTGGCAGGTCACCCTGTGTTGCTTCCAATTCTTGCAATAAGTTAGGTGCAATAGTTAAACGATCACAGCCTGCTAACGCTGTAACTTCACCAATATTACGGAATGAAGCACCCATTACCACAGTCTTAAAGCCATGTTCTTTATAAAACTTGTAAATTGCACGGACAGAAATGACACCAGGATCAGTTTCAGAAGTGTAAGTTTCGCCAGTTTTTGCTTTATACCAGTCTAAAATACGGCCAACAAAAGGAGATATTAGGAATACACCAGCTTCAGCACAGGCACGCGCTTGACCGAAACCAAAAATAAGCGTTAAGTTACAGTTGATACCTTCTTTTTCTAGGATTTCACCCGCTTTAATGCCTTCCCAAGTTGCAGCGAGCTTAATCAACACTCGGTCATTAGTAATCCCAGCATCATTGTATAACTTAATGAGCTTACGACCCTTTTCAACCATAGCTGGAGTATTAAATGACAAGCGGGCATCAACTTCAGTTGAAATACGGCCTGGGACTTCTTTAACGATTTCTTGGCCAATCAATACAGCTAATTTATCAGCCGCATTATCGATTTGCTGTTCTTTAGAACCACCCTGTGCTTTTGCATAGGCAATAGCAGCTTCAATTAGTGGTGCATACAATGGCAATTGACTTGCTTTTAATATTAACGATGGATTAGTGGTTGCATCATATGGCTTTACGCTTTTGATGGCATCAACATCGCCTGTATCTGCCACGATTGTAGTCATTGTCTTTAATTGCTCTAATAAACTTGCCATTACATGCCTCCTTAAAATTATCTAATATATCTTAACTTTTCGGATAAATTGCTATTTATTCGGTTAGCTAAGTCTTATACAAAATCTAGTGCAATATTATATCTCAAATCTTAAGGACTGCGTTACCAAGCTAGCGCTATTAATTAAAAACCATAATCAAAATTAAACTAAACAGCTTGCTAACAAACTTGCCACGGTTAAGTCTGCGCTAGTGCCGGGGTTGATATGTCTCCTTTTTAGCGAAACATCCCAATTTAGTAATTTTTTTTGTACTAATTTTGGATTAATCGAACCTTTAAACTCTTCATCTAACCTCTTTGCCTCAGCCATCACCTCCTCCGCTATTGCTGCACCATATTTTCTCGTTATATGACTGTCGGGTTGATAAGCTAAAAAACTTAAATACAGTGAGCAAGTTGCCCACGCCTGATTCTCCCAACGCTCCATTGCAGTTTTATAGTGCGTTAAACCAAACTCCAAAATATCCACATAAGCATTGGCGTATTGCCAAGCAACACGATCGTGATTTTGGGCCGCCGCCATTAAATCAAGCAAGTTAACTTCAACAACCCCATGCACATCATGCACTAAGGCATTTCCCAAGCCAGCTGGTTTCGCTAACAGAATAGCTTCTGCCGCTAAGCGTGCATCATCAATGTTAAGTTGATTTAACGTTATCTGTAAATTCTGTGCCAAACTTAGATTAACATCAGCACGCAGTGATGTATGAATAAGTGGCGCACATAATAAAATTAATCCTAAATTAGTATTCAGCGCCACAGCGTTTTGGGTGGCCTCAACCGCTAGATATATACGCTTACCTACGCTTAGATTTGACTGCGCAATCAAAGGGGCTGTTACATCTGCACTTTTAATAAAGTCATCTACAGTCATGCCATGACCATCAGCAAACATATGCACATTGCCAGGCTTTAAAGCCTGCAATTCCGCCATGCATGCCCATCGATAGGTTGAAGATAGTTGCGTTTCACTTAGAATTTTACTCATACACTAGGCAATCAATTTACTTAAAAAATCATCCACCAACTGTTGTGCAATATTCACAGATGAAACACTCTGCAAGCCCTTCCATGCAGGAATGCTGTTTACTTCAAGCACAGTATATTCATGATCAGCCGTTTGAATAATATCTACCCCACAGTAATCAATACCTATCGCATTTGCCGCCTGTAAGGCCATTTGCACTAAGATTGGATTGGCCACTACCGCTTCACAGCGACCTCCAGCAGCCAGATTATTAACCCAATCAGACCCTATACGTTTCATCGTTGCAACAACTTGTCCAGCAATAACAAATACACGATAATCATGTGCCTCATCAGCGAATTCAATCAATTGTTGAATATAATAAACACCATCTACGAACTGCTGCATCGGTACTGGCAGCACATCGTCCATGAGTAACTTTCTTACACCTTGCCCTTGAGAACCAAATAAAGGTTTAATTACCAATTTTTGATTATTTTGCCTAGCGCTTATTCTGATCTCTGCTAACTTAGCTCTAGATTCACACACCCAAGTAGCTGGAGTGGGTACGTTATGTTGACACAATAAAAAACTTGTCATCGCCTTATCTACTGTGCGCTCGATAGATTTCACCTCATTGTAAACTCGTACCCCTTGCATACTTAACATATGCAAAATATTAAGGCGAGAAATCACTTGTTGCAAAGTGCCCCCAGAAATACCTCTTACAAAAGCTGCTTTAGGGAGAATGCCTGGCTCAAAACCAGGAATGTCTACCCTGGCCTTAGTGCCTGACAAATCTAAACTACAATTTTGCAAAGATACAAACAAAGCCTCCACGCCACGGGCTGAAAAAGCTTGCTTTAACTGCTCGCCATGCCAGCCAGCATCGTCAGTAAATATAGGTATTTTTAACACAGGTGTTTAATCAAGATTTAAGACTTAGAAAAAGAGAGTGCTATCAACTTAGCATTCAAGTGCCCACCCTCAAACACATGGCCAGTCTCAACGTTAGTGATCGTTACTTTAGCGGGAGAAAACAATAATGGATCAATCAAGTAAAAATCCATCTTATAGGATTGAAATATTTCAGCAAACGGCTTACCGTAATCTTTAGAAGCGCAACTAGGTAAGAATTTAGCTAGCTCAGCCGCAGCAGCATCGCTCCCTTTTACCCGCAGATGTACCTCGCCCCCAAAAAGAATGGCATCATTTGTTCGCCCCATTGCCGTTACAAAATCATTGGAAACCGGTGGAATGATAGCTACACCGTTACCACTGATAATATGGTCCAAAGGGAAATGTAATGAATGGGCTTTATGCAACGCTACCTCCAGCACTCTTCCTACAATTTGGACAACACCTGCCACGCTTGTTGTAGGTGTTAAAATAACAGTCAAATCATTAGGTGTAACTTGCGTATCACGCAACACTTTGTTTATCACTTCTTCGGGAGGCACCTGATTAGTTTCAAGCACGATACAGGTGCTACGTGCAGCATCATGGTAACCCAGCTCTTGAAACAGCTCTTCTCGCTGGGCTAGCGCTCGCGCGGGGCCTGACCCTAAAGCAAAAAACTTTTCATGACTTAATGCCCATCCTGCATATTGACTAGCCAAACAAGCCAAAACTGGCTGATTAGAACTTACATACACAGCACCTTCACTACCCTGATAGTCGGAAAGATTATGTTTTGGAAATATGTTTACCACCCCCAACCCACCCATACAAATTTCAGAAATCAGGCGCCCTGCCTCAACACTACCAGGATACAAAATTCCCGCATCCACAATTGTGCAACCTAACTCATGCTTTGACACACCAACACTCAAAGCTTCAGATTGTTCCAATAACTTAATGATCAAATGCTCACTCATATAATTAACACTCAAGTGAGCTGACACCAAATCTTTTGCTAAATTAATATTGACGAGATCAATCACAGATTTCCTTTAGAAGCTTCTAGTAGTTGCTGCATTATTTTAACGCGAGTAGATACAAGTTGCTTCGCACTTTCTGCATCCTCCGCCTCAGCAACAACAGTGCATACTGGATTATTTGCTTCAAATAATATAAACGGGCTCACTATATTTGGCGTATCTACAACCCAGCTTGGCCATTCAAATACGTCAAAGATCTTCATATCAGAAAACGCGTAAACTAAAGCATGTGCTGTAATTACATTAGATCTAATTGCAACGCTTGATGAATATCCCAAACTAGCCTGTAAATGACGTTGCAAAAGATTAGCTTCAGCATACAAACCTACGGTAGCACTTAATCTAGGGTTAACCTCTAATACATAAACATCAGTACTCGTCAAAATTGCATCCAAACTGTTAAGGCCAAGCAAACCAAATGTCAGGGTTAATTTCTGAGCCGCAGCAATTAACTTCTCCTGAGCAAAAGGCGGCAACAATGCGCCATTCATGGCACCGCCATATCGAAATGGAAAATTAGAACTCGCATTTACCCATTGCTCGTTAAAACCGATTACTTCAACTTTATTACGATATGCCAAAAATAATAATGATACGTTTCGGCCTTTAATGTACTGCTGGTAGTAATGGTTATGCGCTTGTACCTGCTCAACATCTTCCACTAAGCTAATATGCGTTCCACCACACCCAGCACCAAACTTCCTTAATAAAATCTCATGAGGCTCAATTAACGTCTGCTCAATAATCTTTGGGAAGAGAATATTAAGTTTTTGTAATTTTTTAAAGAAACTATTCGCAGTTTTAACAGCAGATACCGTTTCAGCACTATTCCCGATTATTGGCATCATCAAAGCTATTTGATTCAATAACATTGGCTGCGCTTCAAAACCACTTCCATAGACAAATCCTAAATACTGCGAAGTATCTAAGGCACTTATCGTGGCCAATAACTGTTCAGCATCAAAACCCTGCTGATCAAATCTAATCTTAATTGAAGTGTCGGCTAAGGCCATTGTTTCTCTGTCAGAAAAACCGTCAATAGCCGTCACACGATAACCAGAAGCCTTTGCAGACTGCACAAACGACCGTGCCGACAAGGCAATAATTAGAATTAATTGGCTAATAATGCACGCGCCAAATTAAATGTAGATTTAAACTCAAATATTTGCGGCGTATCAGCGCTCAGCATTTGTTGTAACAACTTAAGCTGCGTCTTGTATTTAAGCTGTCCTATTGCTAACGCTCCTATACCGAGGGCTGAGCTCGCATTAATTTGCATACCATCCGCGTTTAGGTCAACACCAGCAACACCTAAGGGCGCGACTGCATTTACGTCAGCTACAATTTTCAAACTTTTAGCACAAGACAACTGGGCTGAATTTAGCACTTCAATACCCGCAGGGGCGGCACAAAGCACAATATCAGTAAATTCCAAAAGCTTTATTTTCGCTGCCTTAGAGATCCCATCCACTACTTCCAGATTAATCTGATATTGCGTATTCCATGTTTTTGCTTTCTGTTCAAGTTGAGCCGAAGCACGATGTGCGACTAATTGAACTACTGCACCTTGCTGAGCTGCAATAATTGCAGCGCAACCACCTAGTGGACCACTGGCGCCAAATATACTTACAGCTTTTCCACTTAAATCTAATCCAAAGTGCTGCTGCAAATGAAACTCAACTTTAGCAACCATTGCAGCAGCCGTAGTAAAGGCTCCAGACGGATCTGCAAATATAGAACAGACAAACGGATTAAACATAGCGCCTTTACATGAATTCAACATTTGAATGGCTAAATCAATATCTCGTCCACCAATAAAAATTCCTTCACGTTTTATTCCAGACGGGCTTCGCGAAAAAATTGCATCTTGCGTGAGAGCAACCACTTCATCTAGAGAGACATTAGTATAAGGAACCACTTGATCAAAACCGGCGTCATAAGCCATATTCACATCAAACGGACTAGCGTTCTTAGATGCCGTAATTAAGTGCAAAATACTAACTTTTTCCATAGCGTTAAACTTTCCTAAATTAGCTGCCTTGTTCGAGCCGAATGATTACGAGCACTGCAGACCATCCAGCTAAGGTTTGTTGAGGTAAACTTTGCTCGCAATTGCTGCAAGTGCTTTTCAGCGTCAACTTCATTTTCAAACACCGCAAAACCGGTCGGACCCCATGAACTTTGCCCAAAACATTTAACACCCGCGTGCTTTAAATGCATTAAAACGTTTTCTACCAGAGGGCTTGCATAACGACCACCCTGAGCAGGAGCGAAGTAATCCCCAACATGTGCTTGCAATTCTTGAATACTCTCACCAAATGCGCTTAGGTCGTTCTCAGCCAATGCTGGCATGGCTTGCATAAGCACATGACGACACAAATGTGCGGCTAAATTAGCAGAAAATTCTGGCAACTGATTAAAAGCAAGAACCTCTTCTTCGCCATGCACACCTGGTAAGGTGGCATCTAAAATCAATAACACGCGCCATTGGCTAGGAAAGTCATAGCGTGCTAATAAAGGTGGTAATTTAGATGTTTCTACCTTACCGGTCGCACGTCCACCATCTATTAACACACCACCATAACTAAAAGCCGCTATGCCGATGCCAGATCGTGCGCCACGACCAGTGATTTTAGCAATTTGCATCGGCGATAAATTAAGTTGGTAAAGCCGACTAATTGCGGTTCCAACAGCTAAGGCTAATTGGGTACCAGAACCTAAACCTGCATGCTCGGCAATATGGTGTTCTAAATGTAAATTTAGGTTTCCTTTAATTGAACATTGGTCAATTATCTGCTGCGAAATATTTTTAACTTTGGCCAAAACAGCTAAATTAGAGCTTGCAACATGATCACCGGACACCGTAACTTTTAAAGGTTCATCTGAAAAACTTGCGATTAATTCTAGCTGAGGCGCGTTTAGGGCTAAGCCAATACCGCCAAATTTACGTCCCAAACCACCATGCAGGTCAAAAAAACCCATATGGAGTCGCGCGGAGGTTTGAACTGCAATCCGAGAAAATCTAGTCTCAGGTTCGACGCTCAATATTGTTGAAATTAACTCTGGATTTTGCATACATTTATAATGAATAAAGTATCGACGTTATTATTAAAGTTTAAATGAATCGCGTTTATTTTAGCTGACACCAGAGACTTTTCATATGCAAGAGCCTTGCTTAATAAACGTCCAAGACTAGAACCCAACAACATTTTTATCGCAAACTACAGTTTTTAAGGTGACAATAGTCATATATTTAGGCAGAATAACTTATTAAATAATAATAACTCAAAAATTAACCAACCTTGTAATGCGCACTAAGTATAAATTCAATAAAACATATGTGTTTTATTGACTAAAAAATGCATTAACAAAGTTGAAATTCAATTACTCGATTAAAAGATCAAGGAACTATCATGTCAGTCCAAGTTATTCCATTTGAAAATTTACGTAATGTAGATGTGCCATCAGTAGGCGGTAAAAATGCATCTTTGGGCGAGATGATTTCTCAACTGTCAGCAAAAGGTGTTCGTGTGCCAACTGGCTTTGCAACCACTGCAGATGCATATCGTGAGTTCTTAGAACAAAATGGTCTCGACGTAAAAATCAATGCCGAACTTGACAAACTTAATGTAGATGACACCCAAGCACTGGCGATTTGTGGCAAGCAAGTGCGTGAGTGGATTATGGACGCACCATTTCCTCCTGCTTTAGATAAAGCAGTTGCTGAACATTATGAAATGTTAATTGCAAAATCAGGCAACGGAGCCACATTTGCCGTTCGGTCATCTGCAACGGCAGAAGATCTTCCGGATGCATCGTTTGCTGGTCAACAAGAATCCTTTCTTAATATTCACGGTTTAGACAATATACTCCATGCAATAAAAGAAGTATTTGCTTCTTTATATAATGATCGTGCCATTTCATATCGTGTGCATAAAGGCTTTGTGCATGCTGATGTTGCATTATCAGCGGGTATACAGCAAATGGTACGCAGTGATATCGGCTGTGCCGGTGTAATGTTTACAATAGATACAGAGTCTGGTTTTAAAGACGTAGTATTCATCACTTCATCTTATGGTTTAGGTGAAACTGTAGTGCAAGGAGCGGTTAATCCAGATGAGTTCTATGTTCATAAACCATTATTAGCTCTGGGTAAGCCTGCAATCGTGCGTCGCACCATGGGTTCAAAATTAATTAAAATGGTGTTCTCAGACGCTACGCGCGCGGGGAAAAGTACAAACACTATTGAGGTAGATACCGCAGATAGCGACCGCTACTCACTTTCCAATGAAGACATTCTAGAGTTAGCTCGGTATGCAATGACCATTGAACAGCATTATGGTTGCCCTATGGACATTGAGTGGGGGAAAAACGGTATAGATAACAAGCTGTATATCTTACAAGCACGCCCAGAAACAGTGAAGTCACAAGAATCAGAAAAGAATGTGACAGAAACATTTAAACTTAACAAACATTCAGCCACACCTTTAGTTGTAGGCCGGGCAGTTACCCAAAAAGTAGGAGTAGGTCCAGTACGTATAATACTTGATCCAGCAGATATGCACTTGGTGCAACCAGGTGATGTTTTGGTTGCAGACATGACTGACCCAAACTGGGAACCAGTGATGAAGCGCGCAAGTGCATTAGTTACTAACCGCGGGGGTCGTACTTGCCACGCTGCAATTATTGCTCGTGAGCTAGGTATTCCTGCTATTGTCGGCTCAGTCAATGCAACCGATATTTTGCGTGAAGGTGAAATCGTTACGGTGTCATGTGCTGAAGGCGAGTCTGGTTTTGTTTACCATGGTGCGTTGGACTTTGAAGTCAACAGTCAAGCCACCGCGACTCTTACGCCTGCTCCATGCAAAATAATGATGAACGTCGGAAACCCAGATATGGCATTTGGTTTTGCCAAAACACCGAATGATGGTGTGGGTTTAGCACGTTTAGAATTTGTAATTAACAATATGGTTGGCATACACCCAAAAGCCATTTTAAATGTGGATGCAATGCCTGCAAGTATTCAGAAAACCATTAGAAATCGTGCACGCGGCTATGCCAACCCAAAGCAGTTCTATATCGACAAGGTGGCTGAAGGCGTAGCTACAATTGCCGCGGCATTCTATCCAAAACCAGTTATTGTCCGCACTTCAGACTTCAAGTCGAATGAGTACAAAAAACTGGTGGGAGGGGATATTTATGAGCCTGATGAAGAAAATCCGATGATTGGCTTCCGCGGCGCAGCCCGTTATATGTCCGAAGATTTCAAAGAATGTTTTTCTATGGAATGCACTGCCATGAAGAAAGTACGTGATGAAATGGGTTTAGTCAACGTTGAGCTGATGATTCCATTTGTGCGCACCTTGGCAGAAGCAAAAGCAGTCACAGAAATTATGGCTACAAACGGTCTTAAGCGTGGCGAAAATGGCTTGCGCTTAATTATGATGTGTGAAATCCCATCAAACGCCTTATTAGCTGAACAATTCTTAGAATACTTTGACGGCTTCTCTATAGGCTCTAATGACTTAACACAACTGACTTTAGGAATGGATCGTGACTCAGGCCTCCTAGCAGACGGTTTTGATGAGCGTAATGATGCAGTGAAATCCTTGATTAAAATGGCCATCAACACATGCAATCGCTTAGGAAAATATGTAGGTATTTGTGGTCAAGGTCCATCTGACCATCCAGACTTTGCCGAATGGTTAGTGGCTGAAGGCATACAATCAATGTCATTAAATCCAGATACTGTGGTCGCTACTTGGCAAAGATTGACTAAGAAATAATTACGTTTAATGCTAAATCGCACCGTATTTTTCGTGTCTGACAGTACCGGCATTACTGCCGGTGCTCTAGGTAAATTGCTAGAGCACTTTCCACGAACACACTTCACCCAAGTCCGCTTACCATTTACCGATACATTAGAGAAAATACAGCACGCTCAAGAAGAGATTCTCCAAGCAACCAAGCAAGATAGTGGGCGTCCTGTAGTGATTATGTCATTAGGCGATATCGCCTTACGGAACGCACTTAAAAAGTCCAACGCTTACTTTATTGATCTATTTTCAACCTTTATAGACCCCTTAGGTGAAGAGTTAGATCAAATGCCGCTGACTGGATCGGGTATTGCACATAGCATTACCAGAAGCAGTTACCACGACCGTATGGAAGCGATCAACTATACCTTAAACCATGATGATGGTATGACCAACTCTGGATTTGAGGAAGCGCAAGTGATTTTAATCGGTGTTTCCCGTTGTGGAAAAACTCCAACTAGTATCTATTTGGCTATGCAGTTCGGCATTAAAGCTGCTAACTATCCGTTGATACCAGAAGATTTCGAGCGTGGTACTTTGCCTTCAATTTTACATAAACACATAGATAAAATTTTTGGCTTAACTATCAAACCCGAGCGTTTACATTCTGTTCGAAGTGAACGCAGGCCTAATAGTGTCTACGCATCTTTAGATAATTGTCGTAAGGAAATTACTACGGCGGAAAATCTTATGCTTAATGCACATATTACTTGGGCAGATTCAACAAGCCGCTCTATTGAAGAGTTATCCGCGATTATTTTAGAAAAAATCAACCACAATGCTTAAATGCCTCCGGATTAATATCTACTTAATTTGCTTCTGCCAAAACCTGTAAAAAGGCTTCACCGTATCGATCTAGTTTTGCTTTGCCTACACCACTTATAGTAGCCATTTGTGATAAATTAACAGGCCTCCGATTAAGAAGTTCTAGCAGAGTACTGTCATGAAAAATTAAATAAGGTGGAACACCCTGCTCTCGTGCGAGCTCTGTGCGCTTGTCTTTAAGTAAATACCACAATGGATCTTCACTTACCGCCACGTATATCTCTTTAGCATTAGATCCACGACCAGCTTTACTCACTTTACGTTTAATCGACTCATTATCCCGACGCAACCACACTTCAGTTTCGCTTCTAAGCACTGGACGAGCCAACAATGTTAGCTTTAATCCACCATAAGCTTCAATATCTGCCTCTAAAAATCCACCTGCAACCAATTGCCTAAATACACTACTCCACTGCTGGTGCGTCAACTCGTTTCCAATGCCAAATGTACTCAAAGTATGGTGGGAAAACTGTTCAACTCTCGGAGAAGATTTACCTAGTAAAACATCAATCAAATGCAGCACACCAAAACGCTGGCCAGTCCTATATACGCAAGACAATGCCATTTGGCAAGCTTTTGTTGCGTCCCAAGTATTTACTGGCTGTAAGCAATTATCACATTGGCTGCAATCACCAGAATGGTGTTCCCCAAAATATCGAAGCAAAGCTTGGTGTCGGCAAGTGGTCGACTCGCAGAAGCCAAGTAACGCATCCAGCTTCTGCCGCTCAACTTGTTTGCGCTGCTCTGGAACATCTCCTGAGTCGAGCATCTTGCGCATACTTACCACATCACCTAAACCATAGGTCATCCAAGCATTGGCTGGGAGACCATCACGGCCAGCACGGCCAGTTTCCTGATAGTAGCCTTCCATACTTTTTGGTAAATCTAAATGTGCTACAAAGCGAACATTAGGTTTATCAATGCCCATACCAAAGGCAACTGTAGCGACCATAATCACGCCTTCTTCACGCAAAAATCTTCTCTGATTGGCATTGCGTATACTAGCATCAAGGCCAGCATGATAAGGCTGAGCATCCCAACCGCGCGATTTTAACCACGCTGCGGTTTCCTCAACTTTGCGTCTAGATAAGCAATAAATAATACCAGCATCATTGGGGTGCTCAGCTTCAATAAATGCCTCAAGTTGTTGCCTAGCGTTATCTTTAAGTGTCACGCGATAGCGAATATTTGGGCGGTCAAAACTAGATACAAATTGGCGTGCATTTTCTAGAGCCAATCGTTCTACAATTTCAGCTCGGGTTGGTGCATCCGCAGTGGCGGTTAAGGCAATGCGGGGAACAAGCGGAAAACGTTCATGTAACACTGTTAATTGTCTATACTCAGGACGAAAGTCATGCCCCCATTGAGAAACACAATGCGCCTCATCAATAGCAAATAATGCTATTCCAGACCTTTGTTCTATTTGATCAAGCAGTCCCAAAAAACTAGACATGAGCAATCTCTCTGGTGAGACGTAAAGAATATGGAGGTCTCCGCGCATTAATCGTGCGGTAACTTCACGCGCAGCTCCTGCATCCAAACTGGAATTTAAAAAAGCCGCATGTACGCCCAGCTGCTGCAACGCTTCAACTTGATCTTGCATAAGTGCGATTAAAGGGGATATTACTATTGCCACACCTTCACGCAATAGCGCGGGCAACTGATAACACAAAGACTTACCACCACCAGTAGGCATTAAAACCATAGCATCACCGCCAGCGGCGACGTGCTCAACAATTGCTTGCTGCTCACCACGAAATGAGGTGTACCCAAAAACTTCTTGTAAACGTTGCAGGGCTAAATAATTTGACATGGCAGACATTGTACACGCAGCATCGACCTTATCGACTCCTATTAAGACAGAGGAAATCTACTATAGGTCATAACCAGGACTTAGGAAGAAACTGAGCAAAATAGGGTAAAATACTGATTGTTTGATTGCCATCAATTCTGCAAGCCATAACGAGCATCAACATACAAAAGAATATGGTCAAAAAATCTCTACTCTTCATTTATCGCACCACACTTTGGGCTGTTGGTATTATCGCCAGCATTACCCTTGCCGCTGCATTGGTTATTCAGCTTGTGTTAATGCCAAATATTAATGAATATAAAGACAAAATTGCCAGTTTTGTAGAAAAAACTAGCCAGCGCAAGATTATCATAGCCAGTATCAAGGCTGATTGGCAAGGAATAAACCCCCACTTCACACTCTCCAATATCAAAATTTTTGATGCAGAAAATCGTCTAGCATTACAACTTAAGAATACTGAGTTATCGCTTTCATGGCTCAGTATTCTTTTGCTTGAACCGCACCTGAATCAACTTAACATTAATTCCCCTGAGTTAACCATACGTCGTATTAAAACTGGCGAGATTTTTGTCTCAGGGATTAGCATAAGCGGTGCATCAAAACCTGATCTAGCTAACTGGCTATTACGTCAAACAAAACTAAACATATTAAATGCTAAAGTTATATGGTTAGATGAAATGCGCGCTGCGCCAGCACTAAGTTTAGATCACCTAGATCTAGAAGTTTTCAGTCCACCTTGGCGAAGCCTGCTTAAAAACCACCGTTTAACTATGCGTACAAAAGTATCAACAGGTAGCATTTATCCAATTGAATTGAGCGGAAATATATTTGGCAACGATGTAAGCCAACCAGATCAATGGCATGGCAACATTAATATGAAATTAGAGAAGGCCGATTTAGCCGCTTTTAAACCTTGGATAGATTATCCTTTAGATTTACAGTCTGGCGTTGGATCGAGTTCACTTAAGATGAGTTTTGCAAATCATCAACTAGAGTCACTAACTGCTGACTTAGCATTAGATCAAGTACGACTTCTACTAAAAACTAATCCCGAGCCAGTGCTCCTAAACAAACTGAGTGGACAGTTAAGTTGGGAGAAGCTGAAAAATACAAAGCTGTTTAGTCTAACGAGATATGGTGAAAAAGCCAATCAAGGTGATTTTGGTCAAAAAATTAGCTTTAAAGACTTGTCTTTTATTACTAACAAAGACTTAAATTTACAAAATGCAGCCGCAAATTTAATTTTCAACACACAAGGTGACATTAAATTAGGCGTTGAGCTGGCCCATATAGATTTAGCGCTATTGAATACATATGTAGATTACCTGCCACTATCCGTGCAGATTAAACAAAAAATCACTCAAATTGAACCAAGTGGTCAACTCAACGCATTAAGTATTAAATGGGAAGGCTCAGCATCAACTACCAAAAAATATCAGTTAAGTACAAAATTTGATGGCTTGAGTGTGAAAGCCCTCAGCTTAAGTCCGGACATCAACATCCCTGGCTTTTCAAATCTTACCGGCGACATTAAAGCCAATGAAAGTAATGGCATACTAAAGTTACAAACACAAAATGCTCAGTTAAACTTAAAGCCTATATTGCGGTGGATGATTCCAACAGAAAGCCTTGAGGGCAACATCTCATGGAGCATAAAAGACCAAGCTTCTAGAGTCTATATCAATAATCTTAAAATTAGTACCCCGCACCTAGCTGGGACAATTAATGCTAACTATTTAATAGATGGCATCAATGGTGGGCTAATAGATTTAAATGCACATTTTAATCAAGCTAATCTAAAGTACGCCCCATTCTATTACCCATTAATTCTCGGGGAAGACACAAAAAATTGGCTAGACACTGCAATAATAGAAGGCCGGGCAGATGATATTAATTTAACAATCAAGGGTCGTTTAGCTGACTTTCCATTTGTTAATAGCAAAAATGAATTGGACAGAAAATTAGGATTATTCAGAGTCACGGCAAATATCCATGATGCAAAATTAGCCTATGGTGAAGACTGGCCAAGTATTGAAGGTCTAAGTCTAAACATGCTGTTTGAAGGAAATCGCATGGAGCTCAACGCATTAACAGGACACATTTATGGCAACCAAATTGTAAAAAGTAAGGTTACTATTCCACAATTAGACGCTAAGAACCCCATGCTTAATATTGTTAGCGAACTTAAAGGAACAGTACCTGAGCTAATCAAGTTTGTGAATAATAGTCCTGTAGCTACGGTAGCCTCAGGCTTTACCAACAACTTAGTCACAACTGGCAATGGAAAACTCAATCTAAGCCTAAAAATACCCTTGCAACATATCGATGCCACTCAATATTTAGGTCAATATCAAATAATTAACGCCACCATTTCTAATCCTGATATTCCAATGATAAGCCAAGTAAATGGTATCTTAGATTTCACAGAATCAAGCTTGAACGCCAAAAATATGAACGCCATTGCTTTTGGAACGCCTATTAGCTTCACACTAAATTCAGGCAAGGATAAAGTAATACATGTGTCAGCAAAAGGCAAAATGAATAGTGATTTATTTCAACAAATACTTGGTATGAAGCCTAACTCAGGTAAACCCATCAATTATGTATCGGGTAATGCCGACTGGCTAGGTGACATGACTATTCAAAAGTCACATATCAATATGGACTTGCGTAGTGATTTAGTCGGACTCACATTACGCTTACCGGCCCCACTCACAAAAGCTGCAAATGAGCGTTTAGCCCTCCATTTGATTAGAAAACAAGATGTAAATATAGAAATCATTAATGCTACCTTAGGAAACAGGCTGAGTGCAAAAGGAGGTGGTAGCCTCATCAATGGCAGGTTAAAACTCGATCGTGCAACGATCAATTTTAACAATGGGAAAGCCATTAGCCAGTTACCTAACAGCGACTTAATACTATCTCCTGGTCTTCAAATCAGTGGCGAGTTAGATCATTTAGATTTGGATGCCTGGCGTAATGTATTAAACACAACACAAGAATTGGTAACAGAAGAATTTATGTTACCAATTAAAAAGATTGCCATTAAAATCAATACCCTCGACATTTTTGGACGACGTATTAATCAATTAAAACTAACAAACATATTAGGAAAAGAAGGATTTCAGGCAACCTTACAAAGTAGAGAAATTACTGGTGATATAGAATGGTTAAATCAGAAAAATGGCAAAGTCGTTGCACATTTTAGTAACCTAACTTTCCCTGATTCGATACCCGGTCTTGAGGCTAGCCCCTCTATCACAAAAGATTTTAAAAAAATTAGGCAAGACTACCCTGCTCTCGACATTACTGCAGATAATTTTGAATTTAACAACAAGAATTATGGTAGCTTAGAGTTTGTTGCATCGCCACAAAATGATAATTGGGAAATAAAGAAAATTAAATTTAGCAGTCCTGATGGTACGATAAGTGCTGAGGGCCAATGGAACAATTGGATTAGAAACTCAAATACCAATCTCAATATACTTTGGGAAATAAAAGATTTAGGTAATGTCTTAAATCGACTTGGTTATCACGACACCATTAAAGGTGGGCAAGGTGAAGTGAAAGGTCAACTCAACTGGGCTGGGAGTCCACAAGATTTTAATACCGCGCAATTAAATGGAAGCTTACAGTTTGAATTACAAAAGGGTCAAATTTTGAAAGTGCAACCAGGTGTAGGTAGATTATTAGGCCTACTCAGCTTGCAAAGTTTACCAAGACGTTTATCTTTAGACTTTAGAGATTTATTTAGCAATGGTTTTGCATTTGATCAAATTAGCGCATCAGTAAAAATTGACCACGGAATTTTGCGTAGCGATAACTTTAAAATGGGTGGGCCAGCTGCGGACGTGAGTATTAAGGGAGAAACCAATCTCCAAAACGAAACTCAACATCTCACAGTTAAAGTAATGCCACATATTAGTGACAGCTTATCTCTGGCAGCGCTTGCTGGAGGACCATTGGTCGGCGCGGTCGCATTTTTGGCGCAAAAACTATTAAAAGATCCTTTAAACAAAATAGCCTCAACTGAATATGAAATTATTGGTACTTGGGACAATCCGCAAGAAGAAAAACCCACAAATGCCAATGAAGACAATACTAAAAGCGACATCTCAAAATAAATGTCTTAAGCTCATGGTATATTATTGCTAGAGTTTTTACTATTAGAGGTCCTAGCTTGATTAAAATATGTAGTTTGACCATTAATGATAGATATTAAATAACAACGAAAACCTTCTGGATTAAAAATGGCCATTACATCTCGCTTAAATACAACCAAAGCCAAATCATCAATTACCAATGAACTAATAAAAATAGCGGCAATACAAATGGCATCTGGCCCTAGCGTTGCAGCGAACTTAAGTGAAGCTGAACGGCTTATTGGTGTGGCAGCTAATCAAGGCTCTAAATTAGCAGTCCTCCCAGAATACTTCGCCATAATGGGAATGAAAGAAACTGACAAAGTAGCTGTTCGTGAGAAAGAAGGTCAAGGACCAATTCAAAATTTCTTAAGTAAAATGGCAAAAGACCATGGTATTTGGATAATTGGTGGATCAATTCCCTTAGTAAGTAACTTTCCTAATAAAGTACGCAATAGCTGCCTAGTTTACGATAACAAAGGCAAACAGGTTGCTCGATATGATAAAATCCATTTGTTTGGTTTAGACTTAGGTAATGAGCATTATCATGAAGACAACACCATAGAATCAGGTGATGCCATTCAAGTTGTCGATACACCATTCGGAAAAATTGGCTTATCTATTTGCTATGACTTACGCTTCCCTGAACTCTATCGAGCAATGGGCGAGGTTAATATTATAGTGATACCTGCCGCATTTACCGAAACCACTGGCAAGGCACATTGGGAGACCTTAGTGCGTGCACGAGCCATAGAAAACTTAAGTTATGTGGTTGCTGCAGCCCAAGGTGGATATCATTTATCCGGCCGTGAAACGCATGGCAACACTATGATAGTTGACCCGTGGGGTGTTATTTTAGATCGATTACCAAGAGGATCTGGGGTAGTAATTGCTACAATGAATCCACAATATCAAACTAGCTTACGTAAAAGTCTACCCGCACTAAATCACCGTACCATTAAATCCGTTATTTAACAGAGAATAAGCCTCGCCTCCTCATGAAATCTGAATCTAGTAGCACCCACTTCGATAAAGCAACACATGCCCTTCTCATACCAGCAGGCTTAGATATTGGCAAGCTGCAAAATGTTCTTGGCGATATGATGTCGCACAAGATTGATTATGCAGACCTCTACTTTCAATACAGCCGCAGTGAAAGCTGGGGGCTTGAAGAAGGCCAAGTAAAGTCAGGTAACTTTTCTATTGATCAAGGCGTTGGCGTTCGTGCAGTCAGTGGAGAGAAAACTGCTTTTGCTTACTCAGACGACATCACTTTAAGTGCACTCCAAGAGGCAGCTAAAGCCACAAAATCCATCGCAAGTTTAGGTGGTGAACAAACTGCAAGCAAAGTGATGCAGCGTGAGGCACCCGCACTTTACCTCCCAAATGATCCTATTGCTTCAATGTCAGCTGAGTCAAAAGTTAAATTACTTGAGAAGTTGGAATCCATTGCAAGAAAACTAGACCCACGCATTACGCAAGTAACTGCATCTATTGCTGGCGAGTATGAAGTAATAATGGTAGCGCGTCACGATGGAGTCATGGCAGCCGATGTACGTCCTTTGGTTCGCTTATCAATTAATGTAATAGCTGAAACCAACGGGCGCCGTGAACAAGGCTCAGCTGGTGGAGGTGGTCGTTTCGATTACAGCTACTTTACAGATGAAATCTTGCATAACTATGCTCAAAAAGCAGTGCATCAAGCCGTCATTAATCTAGATGCTAGACCTGCTCCTGCTGGCAGCATGACCGTAGTACTGGGTGCTGGATGGCCCGGAATTTTACTACATGAAGCCATCGGTCACGGCTTAGAAGGTGATTTTAATCGGAAAGGCAGTTCGGCTTTTAGCAATATGATCGGCCAACAAGTAGCAGCCAAAGGCATTACCATTGTAGATGACGGTACGATCAAAGACCGACGAGGATCACTTAGCATTGATGATGAAGGAAATCCGACCAATCGTACTGTGCTAATTGAGGATGGTATATTGCGAGGTTATATTCAAGATACACTCAATGCTCGTTTAATGAATATGCCAGTGACTGGCAATGCACGACGCGAAAGTTACGCCCATATTCCCATGCCACGTATGACTAATACCTACATGTTAAATGGTACCGTCCCGCCCGAAGAAATTATTAAGTCAGTCAAAAAAGGCTTGTATGCAGCGAACTTCGGCGGAGGTCAAGTGGATATTACGAGTGGGAAATTTGTATTTAGCGCTGCAGAAGCTTATATGATTGAGGATGGGAAAATCACCTACCCAGTCAAAGGTGCTACTTTAATCGGAAATGGGCCTGAGGTATTAAAACGTGTATCTATGATTGGTAACGATATGTCACTAGATAGCGGCGTCGGCACTTGCGGCAAAGAAGGTCAAAGTGTTCCCGTAGGCGTTGGGCAACCTACACTCAGAATTGATGCGCTGACAGTAGGTGGCACCGCTTAATATTTTCGCCAGTGAATCTACTACCTAATCGGTAGCTTTTATAAATAACCCCTATCCTCTCTTACAAGAACTACCCTAGCCATGGCATTTAAACGTAACCTATGACTCAATTGTCTATACCTAAATTAGGCCAATCTAGCCGTGTTGAACTTACAACCAAGGGAGAGGATGGATTAGCGCTGGCCGAATTAGCACTAAAGCTAAAAAGTACAAACTTATCAACACCTCTTGTAATCGTAACGGCAAATGCTTTTGATGCACAACGCCTGCTTGAAGAAGTTCCTTATTTCGCACCGAGTTTAAGTGTAAATTTATTACCAGACTGGGAAACACTGCCTTACGATCAATTCTCTCCCCATCCAGATTTGATTTCTGAACGCCTAACTACCCTTTACCAAATCAGCCAGAATGCGTGCGATGTCATCATAGTGCCATTAGCTACCGCGCTAATTCGCTTAAGCCCAAAGGCTTACTTAAGTGCTAATACTTTTATTCTCAAAAAAGGACAACTGCTTGATACCGAAGCCCTTCGTTTGCAATGTGCCGAGGCAGGTTATCATCATGTCAGCCAAGTAATGAGCCATGGCGAATTTAGCGTGCGTGGCGGATTAGTAGATTTGTTTCCAATGGGTTCTGCTCTACCTTACCGCTTAGATCTATTTGGCAATGAAATAGAAACCATACGTACATTTGATGTAGATACACAGCGGAGTCTTTACCCAGTTCCAGAAATCCGCTTACTTCCGGCTCGCGAATTTCCACTCGATGCTAACGGTGTTGCACAATTCCGAAGTCAATTTAGAGAAACTTTTGAAGGCGATCCCCAACGAGCAAAAATTTATAAAGATGTAAGCAAAGGCATTGCATCTGGGGGAATAGAGTGGTATTTGCCCTTATTCTTTGAACAAACAGCAACGTTACTTGATTACCTGCCAACTTCAAGCCTACTTTGTCTCCATGGAGACTTAGATCTGAGCGCCCAACAATTTTGGCGTGAAGCACAGTCGCGTTATCGCACACTAGCACACGATGCAGAACGCCCATTATTAATGCCAGAAAAACTACTCATTAAAACAGAAGATTTTTTTAGCGAAACACATCGATTTACGCGTCTAGTATTAACCATCAATACTACAAATAGTGGTTTACCAGCGCTGGATATTGAACGGCGAGCCGAACAACCCCTTCATAAGTTACAAAACTTTATCAGCAATTTTTCTGGTCGCATTTTAATTGCAGCAGAAGGATTAGGTCGCCGCGAAACAATCGCCCAGTTATTTGCAGATTACGGTATTAAACCGGAAATGATAGAGACCTGGGCAGACTTTGTGACATCAAAATCTAAAGTCATGCTAGGTGTGTCACCACTACATCATGGCTTTATGCTAGACAGCTCAAACAAAAGTTCAATCTCAGTGATTACAGAGGCTGAACTGTATGCAGCCACGGTACGCCAACAAAGGCGTCGAGACAAAGAGAAATTACGCAGTACTGAAGGTATGCTCAAAGATCTATCTGAGTTGCGCATGGATGATCCAGTGGTGCATGAACAGCATGGAGTTGGTCGCTACAAAGGGTTAATTAACCTTGACTTTGGCGAAGGCGAAACAGAATTCCTACTACTTGAATATTTTGGTGATGACAAATTATATGTACCAGTATCTCAACTATTCTTAATTTCACGATATTCAGGCGGTCCACCAGAGTCAGCACCTTTACATAGACTAGGGAGTGGTCATTGGGAGAAAGCTAAGAAAAAAGCACTGAAGCAAATCCGCGACACTGCAGCAGAGCTATTAAATTTATATGCGCAGCGCGCATCGCGTCGGGGCCATGCCTTTACATTAAGCTTGCATGACTATGAAGCATTCTGCGAAGGGTTTCCATTTGAAGAAACACCTGACCAACTCGAAGCAATAGAAAACGTCATCAAAGATATGCAATCGGGCCGACCAATGGACCGATTAGTATGCGGAGATGTTGGATTTGGTAAAACTGAAGTTGCTCTGAGGGCCGCTTTTGTCGCAGTAATGGGTGGGCGACAAGTGGCTGTATTAGTTCCAACAACGCTTTTAGCAGAACAACACTACAATAATTTTAAAGATCGCTTCGCAGACTGGCCAATAAAGATTGCCGAAATCTCACGCTTCAGAACTGGTAAAGAGCAAACTGAAGCATTGAGAGGATTAGCTGCAGGTGAAATTGACATTATTATTGGTACCCACCGACTTATCCAAAAAGATGTTAAATTCAAAAATCTAGGATTAGTAGTGTTGGATGAAGAGCATCGATTTGGCGTTCGTCAAAAAGAACAGTTAAAAGCACTTCGTGCCGAGGTCGATATTCTCACCCTCACCGCCACGCCAATTCCACGTACTTTAAGCATGGCAATGGAGGGCTTACGTGAATTTTCAATTATAAGTACTCCACCACAAAAACGATTAAGTATTAAAACTTTTCATACTGACTACTCCGAAGGAATTATCCGAGAAGCAGCAATGCGTGAGTTTAAGCGTGGCGGCCAAGTCTACTTCTTGCATAATGAAGTTGCCACCATTCATTCTATGCGCGAAAAACTCGAACGCATACTTCCTGATGCACGTATCGCAGTAGCACACGGCCAATTACGCGAGCGTGAACTAGAGCATGTCATGCGTGACTTTTATAATCAACGCTATAACTTGTTACTTTGCACAACCATTATTGAGACTGGTATTGATGTTCCTACTGCAAACACGATCATACTGAATAAAGCTGATATGTTTGGCCTGGCGCAAATGCATCAATTAAGAGGCAGGGTCGGTAGATCGCATCACCAAGCTTACGCCTACCTTCTGACTGATCCTGATCGTAAAATCAGCGTGCAAGCACAAAAACGATTAGATGCCATCCAACTGATGGAGGACTTAGGTGCTGGCTTTCACCTTGCCATGCATGATTTAGAAATCCGTGGTGCAGGAGAGCTTCTTGGTGATAGCCAAAGCGGTGAAATGCAAGAGATAGGATTTCATTTATATTCAGATATGCTCAATCATGCAGTAAAACAACTTAAAGCAGGAAAAGAACCTGATTTGAACGCACCTCTGGGCGTCACCACCGAGATTAATCTTCATACGCCCGCACTCCTTACCAAAGACTACTGCCAAGATGTGCATGAGCGTCTAGTGGTCTATAAGCGCCTAGCAAATTGTAATAATGAAGAGGAGTTGGACAACCTTCAAGAAGAGTTAATTGACCGTTTTGGTCTACTTCCTGAACAAGGTGAGACACTCATTGCATGTCACAGGCTTCGCATTGCGGCCAAAGCAATCGGAATTATTAAAATTGATGCCAGCAGCGATGCAATTCAGCTACAATTTGATCCAAAAGCAGATATTGACCCTACCAAACTAATTGCACTACTTCAGCGGGATCGTCGTTGTCGTATGAATGGGCCAGATAAATTTAGGATGACCATAAATTTAGAAGACATCAATCAGCGAACTGATTTTATAAAAGATTTATTAAAAGAATTCATTTAGGAAAGCACTATGCTGGAACATTTAATAACAACAATTGCAATTTGGATCATGAGTGTTATTTCCAGCATGAGTTATGCAGGTATCGCATTGCTTATGGCGATTGAGTCAGCTTGCATCCCCCTACCTTCTGAAATTATCATGCCGTTTGCAGGCTTCTTAGTATTTAAAGGGAAGTTGGTATTGTGGTTAGTAGCAGTGACTGGGGCTCTCGGCTGTGTAATAGGCTCTATTCCAGCCTATTATTTAGGGATGTACGGTGGTAGACCTTTAGTAGAAAAGTATGGAAAATATGTTTTGATTTCACACAAAGATTTAAACATGGCCGATCGCTGGTTTACTGAGTATGGAGACATAATTATATTCATAGCACGTCTGTTGCCGGCTGTGCGCACTTTTATTGCCTTTCCAGCTGGAGTGGCGCGGATGAATATGCCTAAGTTTATCGCTTATACGTTTTTTGGCTCGCTTATTTGGTGCTTTATTTTAGCTTATGCCGGAATGAAATTTGGCGAAAATTGGGTAGCAATGAAAGTCTATTTTCACCAATTTCATTATCTTATTGCTTTACTAGGGTTAGTTTTTGTAGGGTGGTATGTGTGGAGACATTTTAAGAAAAACTAATATTCAATGTTTCTAGTGAATATAATCCAATCAATGAGTGCATGAGAAACGACCTAAATTTATAGTATGAGACATAATAATATCGATTGCTCTATCCTATTTTTTCGCCATCACTCATACCAGAACTAAATTACTTTCTTTACAATAACAGAACAAGTCATACCGGCAACAAGCAAGATTTCTTTTGGTATAGCGTCAAGTTTTATTCTAACAGGAACTCGTTGAGCCAGCCTAACCCAGTTAAAACTAGGATTGACGTTTGCTAGCAATCTTACATCCGTAGGATTATCACGATCCGTAATACCTCTGGCAATGCTCTCCACATGGCCAAGAATAAGTTTATCTGAACCCAGTAATTTGACTTCTGCAGGATCCCCAATATGTATAAATCTCAATTTATTTTCTTCAAAATACCCATAAACCCAAAATGAATTCTGATCAATAATTGCAAGTTTAGCTATTCCCACTTGCGCATAATCTCCAGGCCGAACCAAAAGGTTGGAAACCCAACCATCTACAGGAGCACGCACAAAGGTGCGATCGACATTTAGTTGCGCATGATCTCTCTCTGCAATAGCTTGTTCATACTCGGCTTTTGCGCTAGCTGTATATAGAGCTGAATCTTCACGTAACTCTTGAGAAATCACTTCATTATCTAGCGCTTCTCTTCGTTCCGATTGACCGCGCTTCATTAAAACCATAGCGTGTCGTTGATCTACAAGTGCTTGCATTTCCGCTAGGGTATGCCGATATCGCTCGCTGTCAACTTTGAAAAGCATATCGCCTTTATGCACGAACTGATTGTCCTTAACCAAAACTTCTGTAACTAAGCCAGACATATCACTTGAAATATTAACTATATCAGCACGGAGGCGCCCATCACGTGTCCAAGGAGAGTCCATATAGCGGACCCATAGTAAACGACCCAAAAAAAATGCGATTGCAACCAAGGTGAGCGTGACTAATATACGTAATAGCAGTTTCTTTAAATCTTTCATAAAAATACCTTTTAATAAATCGACAGTCCTAATAATGAAAAAATACAAATAAATAATGCAAAACGGAACAATGATCGATACCAGATATGTTGATAAAGTTTAATGCTAAAAAAAAGCCAATCTATCAGCCATGAAAGAAGTACGCTCACCATAAAAGCAATGAGCAATGACGGAATTAGTGCATCTAAAAATGCAACCTCAAGAGGCATAGTTATACTTTCCTATGCGCTCGTCACTTTGATTAGGTAGAGACAATACTGAATCTTTATCAAGTAAAGCACAGCGGATAAAATGTAACATCGTTAACAATTGATGATGATTGCATTGTGGAAGTTTAGTTAAAACTTCAACAGTTTCCAGCGAAGTAACGACGAGATTTATACTATTAATTGCAATTATTTGATTTTGAATCGATGGTGACATATATAAGTTGGCAATCTGATCTAAACATTCGGAGATCTGATGCTTAGTGTCACTATCGTTAATTTCATCAGATTGTTCTCGAATCTCTATGACCGCCCGGCCGATTTCTAAAGTCGAAAGTAACCAATCAACCATTTCTTTATCTTGAGAGTTGGAAACGCGATGACCTCCGTTCATACGTTGCACTAAATCCCGGGCTCTAGTTTCAAGTAAGGAAGGATGCTGTGGCAAACCTTCTTTGCAGGTAGATATCACTAGCTCTCTTAACTTCTTTGAAACACGCTTACGTGACCAACTACTATTAGTAAGATCAATCAGTGCATATAAAATACCAGAAGTTCCAATTGCCAATAAGTCTGCTACAGCATCATTCATAAATGTAATTGGATTTGCACTGTATATACTATTAAAACCGATATGCATGAGAAAAATAATAAAAACTCCTGAGCCAATCGTTGAATAAGACGGTCGTGTTGTTAGCCAAGCGGCGATTACGATTGCTGGCGTAACTGCTATCGAAAGCATCAGGAATCCTTGCGCTTTTGGCAATAACTCAAAATTACAAATGTAAACAAGTATTGAACCTAAAATAGCGCCAATAATGAATTGATTAACGGTTTTTCTAGGATTAGGTGAAGATGCAAATAAAGTGCTTGTTATGATTCCAATAGTGATGGCTTCGATACCAGAACGCCAATCTGCAAAAATCCATAGACAAGCCATCGCAATTAGAGATAGTCCACCCCTAATACCTGCTAACGCCACGCTTAACGAATCAAAATGCATCCCTAACCGCGGAGGTTGATCGGCAATAGAATGTTGAGTAGCGCCTGACGACTTGCTTCCTAGTGAAGCATAAGTTAATGTATAAACATAAAATTCATCAACGACTCTCTTTAATAGCTCTACACCAGTCTCATAATCCAGCCTTTCATTAGTGACTAAGTTAATAGGTAATTGTTTTCGCATCAGATCTATTTTCTGTTGAAATGATGTGCGAAAATATTTAAGTTGATCAGCAAGTAGCTTAGCTTCAACCTCACCCCTAACGCTACAATTATAGAAGGCTGTGACATCTTGAAATAATTGGTACAAATTAAATAACGCCATGATTACAAAAGGATTTCCGTAGGAATTCTGACGGCGTAAAAGTTGCTCTAAGGTATGAAAACTAGTAGACACTGCCATAAACTCTGCATTGAGCATGCTTAGTCGAAGTCGGTAAGTGCGTGAAGCATCATTTTCCATTCCAGATGATGCATGAAACGTCTCAAGTTCAAAGACGTCGCTAACAATACGTAATGTGGCAGATTTTGGTGAAAAGCTACTAACTTTCTCGATAGACATACCATTAAGCATATCTAAGAAATCAGTAAAACGCTTCCTGATTTTTGCCTTCATCACCTCCCCGACTCGTTGCGGAAAAATGAGGTCACTAATGAGACTAGCCGAAATCAGCCCTATAATTATTTCAGATATTCGTGTGACACCAATACTAAAAGTTAACTCTGGAGAAATAGTAGCGGGAAGACCAACAATACATATTGTGTAACCGGCCAAAACAAAAGCATAGGATTGATGATTGCGAAACATCATTGATCCCGCTGTGCAAAAACCTATCCAGATTGCCATGGAGGCCAAAAAAAGCACGCGCTCCTGAGCAAACAATGCCACTAGTACGAACGATACAACTATTCCAATAATACTACCTACTAATCGATAATAACTTTTAGCAAAAACCATACCTGTCCGAAATTGCATTACGATAGCAACAGTCAACATTGCAGTTTTGGGCTGATCCAACTCAAAACGAAGTGAAATCCACATAGCAAGTAAGCATGCAATAAGGACCTTAGTGACGTAAACTATTGTCAATGCATCATCGCGCAACCATTCGCGTAGTGATAATCTTATTATCGCTAGTGAACGAGTTTTACGGAATTGACCTAATTTCAAGAATGACTACCCATGTCAACTTTGGGTAGCTCAGGTCGCATTTGATTACTATGCTCATCATATATACCACCGCCCAGAGACTGCATTAATTCTGCATATACTTCCAACCTTTCACCTTGAAGATAGATTTGTAACTCTCGCTGCGCCAATAAATTTACTCTAGCATCTATCACCTTTTGATAATTCTCTAAACCAGATTGATAACTTTCTTCAGCTAAATCCTTGGATTTCTCTAGCATTGCAAGTCCAATTGCAGCCTCTTCAATCTGCTTAGTATTGAATTGTAAAGTCACCAACTGATTACTTACGTCCTGCAAGGCATTAATAAGTGTGGCATTATATTTTTCTACAGCAATATCATATCTAGCTGTTTTAGCTGAAAGGTTTCCGCGTCGCTTTCCCCCATCATAAATAGGGAGTGAAATTGCTGGCCCAACTCCAGCAATCAAAGAAGAATTACTAATTACTTGCCCAAATCCTATCGCTTGAAATCCAACGAATGAGAGAAGATTAATGTTGGGATAGAAATCTACTTTTGCACTTTCAATATCTTTGGATGCGGCTTCCATATGCCAACGGTTCGCCAACAGGTCTGGACGATGACTAATTAAATTAGCTGGTAGGTCACTAGGCAAGGATATTTGTGTATTAAATAGTATTACTGGTCTAGTTATTAAGCTACCAGCTCCAGGCCCTTGCCCTGATATTGCAGCTATTTCATTTTTTATTAATTCGATATGTTTATTAATTATTTCAATCTGTCCACGAATTAATGATAATGGCATCTCAGCTTCTACAACGTTTATTCTTGTGCCAATACCTCCAGAAAGGGCACGGTGCGCTAGAGAGATTCTTTTTTGCCTTAACAATAGTCTCTGATTGGCAATATCACTTAATTCGTAAGCAATAGATAATTGAACATATTCACGAACTACAGCTGTTATTAATGACAATTTAACTTGCTGAACTTCAGCAGCACTCGCTTTAGCTTCATCAATATAAGCTTTCCAAGCACTTTGCTTTCCTCCCCATAAATCTAAATCGTATGAAAGAGATGTTGTTGCTTGATTGTTCCAGTAGGTATTGCCTGCCCAAGGTAGAGGAACAAATTGCTTTGCAGTAAATCGCTCTAGCCCAGATGATGCATCAGCGCCAACATTTGGAAGCAATGCCGCATGCGCACCAACTCTATAGGCTTCTACTAGTGTTAGTCGATTGTAAGCGATGCGTAAATTTGGATTACCAGATATGGCTTGGCTAATTAATAGATCCAACTGAGCATCGTGATATGATTTCCACCAATCTTCTTTAGGCCACGGCATATTTTGCTCGAAACTTTCAATTGCTTTTCCTGCTTTAAGCTTATTTACATCCAGTAAATGTGATGTTGGAGAAATTCCAGACATGCTAATACAACTTGTCAACAATACCATTGCAAAAGTAAGCGTGAATATCACATATAAATTTTTGGCAGATTTCATTAAGTATTTATGTTAAATTTTAATAAAACTTTATCAATTATATTTTTATCTAAAATTAGTTTGGACCCTAACTATATAGATAAAAAATTATTTCATTGCATCAGTATTTGAATCCAGAATTTTCATAGTCTCAATAATAGAGAATCTTTGTGCTTGAGTTAATGCACTCATCAGTAAACCAACCTTTCGATAATAGTCTGGTACTACCTGATCTAACTTTTGCTGCCCAAGTGAAGTGAGTTTTATCGTAACCATCCGCCCATCATCAAGATGCGTAAGTCTACTTACCAATCCTTCTCGCTGCAATCCACTTATAAAGCCAGTCATGGTTGCTTTTGTAACACCCACTTTTTCAGCCAACACTGATGGGGTAGACGTTAAATCATCTTCTCTAAGGAGGAGTATTAGAACCCACCAACGTCCCTGCATCAAGCCATGTTCACTTAAAAGCCTATCAAGTGCAACTGACAAATCAGATGCAACACTCAGTATCGTGGCGAACTCTTGTATTGCCTCAACATCAGCATTTGGATATCTAGCAGACAGTTTAAGTAATGAATTTTTAGTCGGTAAGTCTTTGAGCAATAACATATGTATAATATTAGTATGGAGCCGTACTAAAAGTCAATTTAATCAGCAAAGTTATAACCACCATAATTAGCAGAGATTTAGATTACAGAAATAAGGTCCACTAAAAAGTAAGTTGCGACCCTAGCTCTACTACACGATTTGGTGGCAAGTGGAATTGATTTGTAATCGTTTCAGCTGACACAAACAACCCAATAAATAAATTTTTTCGCCATAGAGCCATCCCCATATTTTTACTTGGAATAAGAATTTCTTTACCCATAAAAAATGACGTGTCCATTGGATCTAACTTTAAACCCTTTTCATTACAGAGCTTGAGGTCATTCGGCAAGTTTGTTTCATCTTTAAAACCATAGTTCACAGTGACCGTAAAAAAATTGTGTGGCAAAGTTTCTACTTTCACACGTTCAGCTTCTAGAACATGTGGAATGTCTAGAAATCGAGCAGTTAAAAGTACTATTTTTTCATGTAGGACTTTATTGTGTTTTAAGTTATGTAAAAGTGCTGGGGGCACACCCTCTAGGTTTGCTGTCAAAAAGATTGCCGTACCTGGCACACGTAAAGGTGGATGCATACTAATAGCATCAATAAATGGAGTAATTGCCATTGAGTCAACTTTAAGGCGTTCAATAAGAAGGTTTCTGCCAGACTTCCAAGTAAGCATTAAAGTAAAAAAAACAACACCAATGAGCATTGGAACCCAACCACCATCTGGGATTTTAAGTAAATTGGCTACAAAAAATATACCATCTATACTCAAAAACAATGCAACCAATAAGCCGGCACGCAGTTTGCTCCAACCCCAAATTTTATGGAACACTAAACCCGCAAGTAAAGAGGTTGCTAACATGTTACCAGTCACAGCGATACCGTAAGCTGCACCTAACTTTGCAGACGAACCAAAACCTATTACCAAAGCCATGACAGCAAGCATCAACCCCCAATTGATACGTGGCATATAAATCTGACCCTCATGACTCGCTGAGGTATGTTCAACACGCATACGTGGCAAGTAACCCAATTGTAATGCTTGACGTGAAAGTGAATATGCCCCGGTAATCACTGCTTGTGAAGCAATCACTGTAGCAACGGTTGATAAAAGAATAAGGGGGTAAAGAATCCATTCAGGGGCAAGTAAATAGAATGGGTTTTTAGCCGCAGCAGTGTTACTTAATATAATTGCACCTTGCCCAAAGTAGTTAAGAATCAATGTTGGTAATACAAGCCCATACCAAGCCAATCTAATTGGAAAGCCACCAAAATGACCCATATCCGCATATAAGGCTTCAGCACCAGTCACGCAGAGCACAACACCACCCAAAGCCAAGAATGCCAACCATGGAGCAATCATAAAAAACTGAATAGCGTATATTGGATTAAGCGCCCCTAATATGGCAGTGTTTTGAAGAATTCCATGTAACCCCAGCACCCCCAATGTGCCAAACCATAACACCATGATCGGTCCAAAAAAAACACCAACTAAGTTAGTACCTTTATATTGGGTTAGAAATAAAGCAAGTAATACCCCTAAAGAAATTGGAAGCACTAGAGGGGTGAGTGATGGCGCTGCAAGTTCCAAGCCTTCTACCGCAGAAAGTACTGAAATTGCTGGCGTAATCATGCCATCAGCAAAAAACATACAAGCACCTAAAATACCAATAAATGCAACTATTCGCTGTTTCTTTTCACTTCTAACCGTATTTTTTGTTAATGCAAGCAAAGCCATTATTCCGCCTTCACCGCGGTTATTCGCTTGCATAATAAAAGAGAGATACTTGACAGAAGTCACCATAATAAGCGTCCAGAATATTAGCGACAATATCCCGAATATATTTGCTTGAGTAAGTGGTCCAAATTGGCTATCTGCTGAGAAAATTGTTTGCAACGTATATAAAGGACTAGTACCAATATCTCCAAATACAACGCCAAGTGCTGATAATGTAAGCGCGGAAATCTGAGTTTTGGTATGACGAGTTTGATTCATAACCTAGATTAATAACTGAATAAATTAATTCAATATTATGCTACAAGTCATAATTTATTGTAGATATAAATGCTTGAAATGTACTAGTTTGAAAAATAGTCTTTTAATGCAAATTAGCCAATAAAAAGGTACTTGATTTACATTAATAGCGTACCCACAACATCTACAACCCAAATGACAACTCAATCAAAGTAGCCAAGTTCAAAAAGAAAACGGCAATCTTAATAGAACATTTCTCATGCTTGAATAAATTCGCATAACGAACCAACTGCGGACGATGCTGCTCTGCTAAGGAAGTTAAATCAGCACTTTTATCTAGCGTACCGAGTTTGTAATCAATAATCCAGCGCGTACCATTTTCAACAAAAGTACGATCGATAATATGATTTTCTAGACCACCACCTTGAATCTGCATCAAACTATACTCACTAACAGCAGCAGTATGGTTTTTCAGCACCCATTGCCCTACTTTACTAGCCAATGTTACCTGAAGAGCATCTACCACTTGAGCGGCACCATGTTTAGCTAAATTAAGTGGGTGACCTTGCTGAAACAACCAATTAACCATAGCGGGCAAACATTGACGAATGCGCGTTTCATCCCAAGACTGCAAATCAGCATTGGCCAGAAGTTGCATATAAAGATGTGCCAGGGTGCCGCAGTGCTTTTGCAAGTCTTCACCATGAAAATATTCCGACAAACTTTCAAATCCAACGCTAGTGTTAGCATCTGGGTCAAATGAAATGATTGAGTCGATAAATTCAGCATTACCAATATGATTCAATTCAATTACTGACAAGCGTTGTAGTTTTGGTTTGAATGTGAAAAAATCTACTGAAGGCTTTACATCAAGCTTACTTAATGGTTTTGCTAGCTTAAAATCTCCCTCCACTTCTGGCCATAACACCTTAAGCAAAGACTTAGCTTTTGGTTTTAATTCCCCTTTTGCATTAGCTTGTATGCTAGCAATCAGATGTAAGCATCGTTCAGTTCGCGTAGCGGCCACATACAATAAGCGTACAATTTCATTATCACTACGCTGCGCCTCTAAATCTTTTAAAAAATCGTAAACACTTGGTGCTTTATTGTTTTTAGTGCCACTTTTATGAGCCAAGTTTAGCGGTGCAGCAATAAGATGTAAGTGATGATTAATCATCACTTCTTGCCACAATAACAAGGCATTATCTTGGTTCCGAGGTGGCCGATTCAGTGCTGGCAAAATAACAGTATCAAACTGCAGACCTTTGGATTTATGGATAGTTAAAAACTGCAAACTTTCATCTGCCTCAATATCCGGCTTAGCATAGAGCTTTTGCATTGCAAGTTCTAACGCAGCTATATTTAAATATCCACTCCGACTAATTTTTTCAACCAAATCAAAAAATATCTGCACATCTCGATTGTCACCAGCACTAATCAAACATTTTCCACCTCCCAATTGCAACCATGTGCTCTCTAACCAGCGCCTCATGGGCATGCGACCCTGATGCTCAAAAGCGACCTTCAACACCTCTTTAACATGCGCTAATCGAAGCTGACCGTCAAGACTTAAGGTTTGAATACGTGAATTTTCATTGATCAACTGCCAAATAGTGGCACGATGATTTTCTGCCGATAAAGCATGCAAATCTGACAAGGTCAGTCCGCACCAAGGTGCTCGTAGCAAGTTAAGCCAATGCACCTTATCAGCCCTATGCATAAGGGCGCAGGTCATAGAAAATGCGTCCTGCACGGTTTGCCTATCATCTAAATGCTCAATTTCAAGTGCTTGGAACTTTAACTGCTTATGATGACGGCGAATTTCTGACACCAATTCTTGTAAGTGACTTCGACTTCGAACAAGTACTGCAATTTTCCTGGCTTTAGGTTGGTCAGCACGCAACTTCACAATAAGATCAGCCACATACTGGGCTTCAATCAACTTACTACTGACGCCCCCATCTTCGCCATCTTCTTCATCAGTAAAGCTATCAATAACCAATGGGTGGACAGTAACTCCTTCTCCATCAATAGCTTGATGGGTAGCAATAAACTCACGATAGCTGATCGCCCCCTTATTAATATTATCTTGGGCTGGAAATACCTGCTTAAAGGCATGATTAATCCACTCCACTACCGCTGGATAAGAGCGATTATTGCGGCTAAGTTGCAAGCGCATCATAGGCAGATGGCCAATACCCTGTTCAATAGCTTGGAGAAATAAGCTTACATCGGCCTTTCGGAAACGGTAAATTGATTGCATAGGGTCTCCAACGCAAAATAAAGTACGACCGTCATTGGGCTGCCACCCTTCAATCAATTTTTCAATTAAACGCATTTGCACGGGACTGGTATCTTGGAACTCATCAATCAACAGATGGGCAATTTTATAATCAAGCTTCAGCGCTAAATCCGTAACACCCAGATCATCTTCTAATGCCAACTGCGCACTTTGTGCAATTGAAATAAAATCCACCTCTCCTGACTCTTGAAAAACTGCCCATAAATGCGTAGCAGCCAACATCAGTAACTTCGTAAATGCCTTGATTACTGGCTGATCCCCATGCATTGCATCCAAAGCTGGCAAATCAATTACATTGGCAATTAAGTGGGAGTCTTCAAGCTCTGCGATGACAGCAAAGTAAGCCTCCTTTTTATCCTTATGCTCGACCAAAAACCCATGATTCTTATTGAGGACTTTACGGAAGCTACGTTCATTCTTAGTCACCAGAAAGCTTGAAAGTGCTTGCCATTGTGCCAGATCCTCTGCATGTGCATTTAAATCAAACTGCCAATCCAATAAAGGTGAAATTTCAGCATTACCGTCTAAATTGCTAGCAGCATAGCGTGCTAAAGGCATTAATGCTTGTTGGTGCCTAGATGGTAATACCGCTAATACTGCTTGTAACGCATCGTTAATTAAATGCTCTAATGCTAGCTCAATATTGCTGGACACCACATCCGACTCCAAACCATGAAGTTGACTGGCTAATGGCAACCATTGATCACGCCTAGCTAACATTTTGGCGAGCAGCTCAATCAACTTCTGGCTATTGTTATCCAAATAACGCAATGCACTGGTGATAGGGTCATCTGGATTAGACTCAATTGAAATGCCCGCAATGGCACGACGAGATGCTTCCTGATACAAAGTCTCGGTGTCATCACTAACCTTGGGCTGACCACCAAACTTACTAAGCAATGGCATCTGCCGAGTTAAGCTACTGCAAAGCGCATCTATGGTCATTATGCGTAAGCGACTAGGCTGGTTAGTAATGTCCCACCCAAGAGCTGCTGACCTCTCAAGAGCAAGGTTTGCAAGTTTACGAGTGACCAATTTATGCGGGGCAATTTCAGAGACATTCTGTTGTGCATGCTCTAAGCTAAGCAAAATGCGATTTCGCATTTCTGCTGCGGCTTTATTGGTAAAAGTCAGCGCAATAATTTCTTCAGGCTCATTTACTGTAGACAATAGCTTCAAATAGCGCTGGGTCAATAGTTCTGTTTTACCTGCTCCTGCGGGCGCTTCAACAATAAATGAGTTGAGTTGCAAAGCCCGCTCACGGTTCGCACTATCTTGTGCTTGTAACTCTAGTCTAAGCTTGTTCATTTAATCAATATTTAACTGCGACTGAAGGCGTTCAAACTGCATGCGGCGCTCCGGTAAACGAAGCAAAGGTTTTACTTCACAGTACTCCAAATCACTGATCTTTTTAAAAGTGACGCTAGCCTCGCCTGTTTTTATTTCAAGTGCGATCTTTTTTAAACTAACCCGCCAGTGTTGTAAAAGCTCATCCCAATTATTAAAGCGAGCAAAGCCTGAATTAGTAGGTAATGAATTAAACGCTTTCACTTCCGGTAGAACGCCCTCCTCAGCCGACAACCCAACAAATTTTGTTTCATCACTTCGGATTTTGCCAAAACATACCGCCACCACTTGTTCATTATTTAATGCCAGCGAAGCGTAGATAGGCAATTGTGGCTCACCAATTCGATCATCGGCCCAGCTTTTAGTCGCCACCATACTTGAGGTTTTATAATCAATCACAACAAGCCCGCCGTCAGACAAAGCATCTATCCGATCTATACTAAAGTTGAGAGTTAATCCTTCAATAACCAACGTATGTTTTTGCTCGCAAGCCTTTACCCTAAAGTCCGAACGTTCTAACTCGAGATCTAACCAAAATTGTACTATTTTTATCAAGCGCTCACGCTCTATGACTAACACCGGCATTGGTAAAGAATTGATTAATCTATGTTTCAGTGCTTGTATACTTTTTTCTATCGCTTGATTAATTGCAACTAGACGTTGTTCTGCACTCATGGTTTTGAGTTGAGATAAAGTTTGGCAAGACTGCCAAAAAATTTGCAATACATGATGCAACAAGCTGCCACGCTCCATGCTATCTAGCCCGTCTATGGGGGTTTCTAGTCTATTAGCGCCAAGTCGATATTGGTAAAACGCCCAAGCAGGGCAAATCGCTTGTGTAGCAATTAGCTTTACTCCACCACGAACAACTTCATCAACTAAGACTGGTGGCGCCACACAATCATCTAACATTTGCATGGTGGCTGGTAACGATAAGCGTTCACTTAAACTATTGAGGCTAAGGGGAGTTTGCGTTGACGGCATCCAAGAAGCCAATAAAGGTGAGGCTCTCAATTCACGGTCATCTTCCTTAAGAGAATATGAAAAGACAAAATGCGGTGCACTTTGCAGTAAGCGTTGTTGTACAAGTGCAGCAAACTCAGCTTGAATACCGGCGCTAGAATTAGGTGTACCAAGACTACGTTGCAATTCGGCAGGTAACAAAGGATTTAAACGTACTGGTGTCGGCCAATGCTGGTCATTCATATTCATCGCCCATACTGCATCCAATTCCATCGCAGGTGTTTCCAATAGCCCTAAAATTTGTATATGTGTTTCACCAGTGGACTCAGCCTGAAACATTGCTGCATTACATAATTCAGTTATTTTTTGAAGTGCGCCACCGGCACTTATTTTACCCAAGATGCTATCAAGCCCAGCCAGTTCGTTGAGTTTTTTAAAAAAAGCCTGCTGAGCTTGGTACTCATGACTAGATAATCCCCGATTATCATGATTGCGACTTTTTGACCAATTAAGCTGATCCAGTAAAATGACTAAGGCACTTACCCAATCGGAAGGTAATTGCCACTGAATTTCAGCTTGATGAAACTGAACGATAAAACCTAGGTGCTTAATCAAGGTGTCAAGTTGAATGCCATCAGCACTCAACTTACTTGCCTGCTTTAACAAGGAGTCCATTTGATAAGAACTACTTAAATGCTGGCGTAGATAAGCATCTAATTGCGCCCTAGCATCAAGCTCAGCAAAATCACCCCAGTAAACATCTTGAAGCACGGATGTCACTGCATCAAAACTTAAATTGGATCGACTAGTCGCTAGTTTTAGCAGTTGCAACGCACTATGCACAATTGGATATTCTGACAAAACCAAGCCTAATGAAAAATCATAACAGCGACTGCGTTCAAAGCATCTGGGTTGAATGGTATCCGCATGAAAGGTATCATCAAGTAAATCAGCGAGTTCACGACGAACGTTACCAAGCGCTGGAGTAATAATTGCCAATTGTGCATGCGGATTTAAGACCAACTGTTGTTGCGCCCAAGCTACCGCTGCGCGACATTCAGCATGAGTGTCACTTAAGGCGTAACTTTTCACTTCCGTAGGTTTGTTACTGTTAGGTGTCAATTTTTCTACAACGACACCACAAGTTTGCAGGTGGTTAATTAAGCGTTGCTGCAAAGGCGTTATGCGATCAAACCCAGCTAGAAATATTTGAAATGGAAAATTAAAAGATTTCTGTTCAATATGGGCAATTTGCATAGCCATTAAACGCGGAACTTCTACCACATTTTTTTGGCTGCAAAGAAGTTGGAAACCAGCACGCCAGCGTAAAAATTGGTACGTTTCTTGACCTATAAAAAATTGCTGCACATCAGACTCTGAAATTTGCCAATCACATAGTAATTGATTAGCTTCCATAGCCGATTTGGCCAAAGCACGAATATCAAATAATGCAGCTGCCTCATGCTTAGCTAAGCATGCGCTGATGGCCTGCTCCCAGAGAAACGCCTCAGCAACAGGGCTGAGCGTTATACTTGGTAGTGCATCGCTTGCAAGCTCACCTAACAAGGTGGCATGCAAAATCAAATTATTTAGCCACTCATGAAGTGTGTAAACTTCACTCGCCTGCCATTGCACTTGACCTTGTAATTGCTGATAGTGTCTATCACGCAATCTCATGCCTCGCACTAGACGTGCGGTACTGCAAATAGTGATGCTAGGAACAGATAATGGCATAATCTTATTGTAACGGTTAGATGTGCAGCTTGAATCTAATAACATGCTTAAACAATAAATAAAATCTGCGCAGTGCTGCTTATTATTAGATCCAATCACAATTGCATTAGTTTAGAGTGATGGCAGACTATTTTAACGAATTTTTATTAACAGTAAGTTGCCTTAGCGGCAATTCACGTTAATATATAAACCACTAAAAGTAAAAAGTTGGAGAAAAACAGTGAATGATAAACAACTAGTAGCTTTACAGGCAGCAAAGTATGTCAAAAATGGCATGCTAGTGGGTTTGGGTACAGGCTCCACAGCTAATTACTTTATTGAAGAACTAGCAAGACTGCAAAACGAAGAAGGTCTAAAAATTACCACAGTTGCCAGCTCAACCATCAGCGCAATAAAAGCTCAAACCCTTCATCTACCTATTGTTTCCTTAGAGCATGTTAGTCATATCGATTTGTACGTTGACGGGGCAGATGAAATAATGCCGGACATGACGTTATTGAAGGGCCGCGGCAGTGATTTAGTGAAAGAAAAGTTACTAGCGAAATCTGCTACGCAATTTATTGCGGTAGCGGATGCCAGCAAGTTAGTTAAGCATATCGGCCAAAATTTCTCCATTCCAATTGAAGTAATCCCATTTGCTTGGCAACTCGCAAAACGTAACCTAGAAGCCTTAAGTGGCCATGGGGAGTTGCGCACAAATGCAAATAAAGATGGTTTATGGATAACATCACACGGTAGCTACGTACTGGATATGCAATTTGATGAAACCATCACTGCACGCAACTTGCACGATTTAATCAGCTGCACCCCTGGCGTTGTAGAGCATGGTATTTTTTACGGCTTAACTACAGCGGTATTTATTGCTGATAAAGGCACTGTTAACGAGCGCTGGGCGCAATAACTCTGCAATCGAAACGCCTCATTTTAATGCGCCTACTCTTCTATTTTCTATTGTCACTTACAATTGCCGCGTGCAAACCTGCAACACCACAAAGTGCGCAGCAACACCCTGACACTAATAAAAAAGAGTTGATCTTTGTTACCCACAATGGTCCAACCACTTATTTCTTGAACGGTGAAAATCAAGCTGCCGGAATAGAATACGATTTGGCTACACTATTTGTTAAAGATTACGCACCTGAATATCAAATAAAGTTTTTAATAGTCAATAGTGTTAGCGAGGTAATTCCATCCCTTCTAAAAGGCAATGCGAATATTGCAGCCGCCAATCTGACCGTAACCCACCTTCGTCAAGAATTGGTGCAGTTTTCCATGCCCTATCAAGAAACACAGCAACAGTTAATCTTTAATAATGAAACAAATAGCCAACCCAAGGATTTTAATGCATTAATTGGCAAAAAAATTACCGTGCCTATAGGCACCAGTTACGCCGAGCGTCTAGGCCAATTGCAGGAAAAAAATCCGAAGTTAATTTGGCAAGCAGCAAAAAAAATAAATTCCGAATCTCTGGTAGAGGAAGTGGCGAGTGGTATTTTAGATTTCACCGTGGTAGATAGCTACTTGGTCGATATAATGCAAAATTACTACCCTAATTTAGCTGTGGGGTTACCTTTAGGAGAACCTGAAAAAATTGCCTGGGCATTACCTAAAAATGCAGACCCAATTTTGGTAAAGAAAGTAAATGCTTTTTTTGACAGTATTCATAAAAATGGCACCCTACGCAACTTACTTGACCGCTACTATGGAAGTAGCAACCGTCTAAACTCACAGGACATAAATAATTTTCTTGAGCTTACCAACACCTTATTACCAAAATACAAGCGAATATTTAAGCAAGCGCAGGATCTGACGGGGCTAGATTGGCGACTATTGGCAGCATTAAGTTATCGCGAATCACATTGGAATACATTTAACACTTCTCCTACCAATGTGCGTGGCTTAATGATGCTAACTGAAGGTACAGCAGACTTAATGGGTGTAACAGATAGGCTAGACCCCCAACAAAGTATTCCAGCAGGCGCTAAATATTTAGCCAAAATGTTAGATTCAATACCTAAGAGAGTTCCTGAGCCAGACCGCACCTACCTAGCCCTTGCTTCCTACAATATAGGATATGCCCATGTTGAAGATGCTCGCGTTCTGGCACAACGGATGAAACTCAATCCAGATAGCTGGAGCGATATTAAGAGAACATTAGTGATGTTAAATAACCCTGAGTACTATAGCACCGCTAAATTTGGTTATGCCAGCGGTGGCGCACCAGTAATTTTTGTCGAATCTATTCGTAGTTATCAGCGCATTTTAGAGCGCTACCAACCTAATCATAATCCAGATTACAATTTCTTTAAAGTTGCTGGGCAGAGATAGAGAACTAGCATTTAATATTAGCAATACCCGTTCAAAGCATCAAACAGAGCCCCAGTGAATATCAATCTTATTTTGTCGGAAACGAGATTAATGTCAAACCACTCATGTAAGGGCGCAACACCTCTGGCACAGTCACACTGCCATCAGCATTTTGATAATTCTCTAATACTGCCACTAAAGTACGGCCTACAGCTAAACCTGATCCATTTAATGTATGCACAAACTCTGTTTTACCCGCAGAAGTTCTAAAACGAGCTTGTAATCGCCTCGCTTGGAAAGCCTCACAATTAGATACAGATGAGATTTCTCGGTAGGTATTTTGTGCTGGCAACCATACTTCTAGGTCATAAGTTTTAGCCGCACCAAAGCCCATATCCCCGCAACATAAAGACACTACACGGTAAGGAAGACCCAAGGAATTTAAGATATTTTCCGCATGCCCAACCATTTCCTCCAAAACTTCGTAACTAGTATCAGGATGAACAATCTGGACCATCTCTACCTTATCAAATTGGTGCTGACGAATCATCCCTTTAGTGTCACGACCATAAGAACCCGCTTCAGATCGGAAGCATGGCGTATGAGCAGTGAGCCTAATTGGCAAATCTTCCAACGCCACAATCTCATCACGCACGGTATTAGTGAGTGTAACTTCAGAGGTTGGAATCAAATAAAGTTTACTATCATTATGTGCTAATGAAAAAAGATCTTCTTCAAACTTAGGTAATTGGCCAGTACCGCGCAGGGATTCTGCATTGACTAAATAAGGCGTGTAGCACTCCTCATATCCATGCGACTCAGTTTGTGTATCAAGCATGAACTGGGATAGAGCACGATGCAGCTTGGCAATTTGTCCACGCATTAGTGTAAAGCGCGCTCCAGATAATTTAATCCCTGCTGCAAAATCTAAGCCTAACGGTGTACCGATATCTGTATGATCTTTGATCTCAAAATCAAAAATACGTGGCTTACCAACCTTTCGAACTTCTACGTTATCCGCCTCAGATTTACCATTAGGGACACTAGCATGGGCCAAGTTAGGCACATTCATCAATAGATTTTGAAGTTCATTTTGAAGTTCAAGTAAGCGCTGCTCATCGACTTTCAATTGTTCACCCAAGCCGGCGACCTCAGCCATAATCCCACTTACATCTTCACCTTTAGATTTAGCAAAGCCGATTTGTTTAGAGCTATTATTACGTTTAGATTGTAGTTCTTGAGTCCGCGTTTGTACGGTTTTACGCTCTTGTTCCAACTTAGTAAAGCTCGTTGCATCGAAGTCAAACCCACGGACTTTTAACTGAGCTACCACAGCATCTAAATCATTTCTTAACGCTTGTATATCTAACATGTTTCAACTATTCCCATATTGTAGACTTATTTCTTATTATGTTTGGCCAACTCACGCTGATCTAAATCATGTAAATGCGCCAATTTTTCTGAGATTTTACCTTCTAAGCCACGT